>ERZ1106935.82-NODE-82-length-113976-cov-52.165975_pt1 | contig 113976 bp, 106 predicted proteins | sample MGYA00403666_ERZ1106935 | MGnify/ENA primary metagenome ERZ1106935 (study PRJEB35170, sample SAMEA104062452) | human gut metagenome | biome: human gut; feature: human-associated habitat; material: faeces | place: Denmark | collected 2012-11-20 ... | reverse complement strand
ATTTTATCATATCTTCAAGTCGTTGTCAACAACTTTTTTATTTTTCTTTGTTGTCTCTCAAACGCGACAACTCTGATATCTTATCATGTTTGTCATTGTTTGTCAACAACTTTTTTCATCATCATGACCACCAACCATCACTCAGCTTCCTGCCAGTGCCTGTATCAGTGTCCTCGTCACGAGTCAGCTTAGATATAATATCACGCAGACAACCTAAAGTCAACAAAAACTTTACATTTTATTTGCAAAAATATAAGCACCACAAGATATTGTTCCCTGGGTGCTTACAAACCACAATTCAATCATAAAAACGAAAGCAGAATCGTCAGTATTAAATTATTTTCATATAGCCATTGCAGAATTTCCGACTGATATACCGCATCAATCACAACACTCCCGGCTTCTGTCGCTGCCCCCATTGCTGCAAACGCAAATACCAGCCATACCAGCAACAGTCCTTTGATCAATCCGGCAATTCCCCCAAGCATATGATTTACTTCTCCTATTACGGGCAGTTTTGCCACCAGATCAATCGCAGTGGCAATCAGATGAAAGGCGATCACCGTAATCAGCATAACAATAACAAATGCAATCGCTTTCATGGCAAGGGATGATGCTTTTGACGCAATTGTATTATACAGTCCGCTTTGCTCCATCCAGCCATCCGCAAGTTTATGTGTATCCCCTATCTGGTTCCATACGTTTGCCGGCAGTTTCATTCCCAGACCGCTGAGATCTTTCTGCTCCTGCGTGTTTTGTTCTTCTGTACTTTTTTCTTCCCCTGCCACGGCATTTTGCAATTTCTCTTTGCAATTCTTTTCAATTCTGGTATCCAGGCCTGTGTGTTCTATCATCCAGTCTGCAACATACGGCGTTGCAAACGTAACAAAAACCAGAATCAGTATCCAGGCAGCCATTGAATAAACCACACGCAGGAAACCACGGAAGAATCCCCAGACAATATTTCCGGCAACAAGTAATACAACCAGTATCAATAACCAGTTCATTGTAATCGTACCTCTTCTATTTCTCCGTTTAATACCAATGTATAATTCTGACCATCCGATCCCGACAATACGTTATAAAGCTGCCGGTCAAACGTATAACGGAATTTACGGATGCTGTGTATGGTAAACAATTCACAGTTATAATCATCCCGGACACATATTTCATTATTATCGAGGAGCTCGATTCTGTTGTATGCGATCTCTGTATCATTCTCCATGACCGTTTTACCATTCATGTCATAGACTTTTATGTGCCAGCTGTTTTCTTTTTTGGTATCGCTGTATGAAATACCGACATATTTATTATTATAGAAGACACTCTGTATCTCCCGTTTAAACTTTATCTGTTTTTTCGGCGCAGGTTTTTGTGCTCCGTCAAACCAGATCAGTCCGGCATCGCTGATCGCGAGAAGTTTTCCGGATTCGGTATAAACCAGTTCCGATATCATCGTATTTTTGTAACTGTACGTTCCCACATTGTTGTCGATTTCATTCTGCCCAACCGAACCAAAGTTATAGAAAGTAACCGTGGAACAGGTTTTGCCCTTTGTCACGTCGAGCATATCTACTGCCAGTTTCTGCGCATCCGGAGCCAGCGCAATATCTACAGGAAAACTTCCTTTTTCCTGATAAAATTCACCACTGGCAAGCTCCTGTCCCTTTTTGTCATAAAGCCGTACATACGAGACATCATCCTCCTTCATCAGCACAGCCACCGTTCCCTGACGGGCAACACATACACGTTCAATCGGTGTTGCCGTTTCGATTTTCTTTACCAGTCCGCGTTCCGACATGATATAAATAAATGTCCCTCCACGATCATAAACTGCAAGATACTGTTCACACACGGAAAGTTCCGGCGCAGTCATTTCATAAGACTGGTTCCAGATCAGCCGGTCATCTGTATCGTGACACACAATTCCGTCATTATCATATTCCAGTATTTTTCCCTGGAACATCTTATATCCCGTTGCCGCACTGTCCTTTCTCTCCGCCGATGCCTGCACCTCAAATCCTGAATATGTGCGAAGTGCAGACCAAAGTTCTACAAAAATCACTGTTGCTACAACAGTAACGATCACAAGTGCCGTTCTGCGGGCTATTTTATGCCTGTGTCTCCTGATTTTTTCTTCCAGTTCCTCCAGGTCTTCCTGACTTGTCTCTACGGTTTTAAATTCCGTTTTTTCAGCCACCGATTTTTCTCCTTTTCGCTTACGTTTCTATCATTATAGCATTGCAGTCCCCGTTACGGAAGTAATAATTTCTGTCCAACCCTGATATCATCCGAATCTTCCAGATCATTCGCCTTTTCAAGCTCTTTTAATTTTTCCATTGATCCGTATGCCTGTTTACAGATTCCGCTCAACGTATCCCCCTGTTGTACCACATAATAATTTTGTGCTTTTTCTACCGCCACAGGTTTTTCTTTTTCCTCGGCCGGCTGTGTGGAAGGAGCCGCTTCCTCTGCCTTTTTCACCGCTCCCGCCGGAACCTCTTCAATCGGTATCAGCTGCATGGGTTCACTGATGGTTTCCGTACTCTTTGCGCTCTCCGTCTGTTCTTCCACTATATTTTTTTCAGTTCCCACCAGGACTTCTGCCGGTTGTGACACATGGCGGATTTTTTCCCCTATCGTCTCCACGGTCTGCTCCAGGCCCGGAATATGAATTCGCTGCTGCCAGATTCCGACCCCGGCCAGAACTAAAAGCAACGCGATTGCGGCAGCCATCGCATACGACGTTGGTTTGCGTTCGCTCTTTGAACTGCTGCATTCTTCTTTTTCGTTCTCTTTTTTGCTCTCCGTCAGAATCTCCGGAAGCATCTGCCGGGTTCCACGTCTCGGCAGTTCAATCGTCACATCCGGGATCCGTATCTCATGCAGTTCCCTTGCATAATAGATATAAAACCCGTTTTTCGGTTGCAGCCGGTTGCCTTTATGCAGATAAAAGTATTCTTCCCCCTCCATACTGTCCATAAGGAAAAGAACCTGATGTGCTCCTCCGAACTGCTCTCTGTGGATAGCTTCCAGTTCTGCTGTCAGGCGTGGTGGATATCCTTTACAATCCAACGCCCATCCGACAATAATGGAATTCTCATAAGATCTCTTAATCTCACGGAATACATCCGACCACGCATGTGTTCCCCATCTCGGCAGATTCTGTGAAAACTCCATATCCCTTACCGGAATGGCAGCCTCTACAAAGGTCATATATACACCCTGCTCGCACTCTGTATGCCCCATAAAGATAAACACTCTCCGCTCCTCATAAGTTTCTTCATGCACCCTGGCATACGCCGCATTTTCTATGTAAATCCGATCCCCCTCTGCCGGTGTTCCGATCTGTCTGATATTTTTCAGGTCACGTCCCGGTCCTTCTGCAATATCTATCATATCCTGCCTCCTTATCCGTTTTTCCAGAATATAGTATCACCACCATCCGGTAGAATTTTGGAAAAACCTGACAGGCATGAAAAAAATCGTACGACACTACCGGACATATTTCCAGACTTCAGGCAAAAAAAGACTGCCATATCCTTCGATACGACAGTCTCCTTTGTACTTGCTGTATTATTTTGCAAAAGCTTTTACTTTTTTGTAAATTCCTTCTGCGTCCAGTTCATATTTATGAATCAGCTCAACCGCCGGTCCGGATTCTCCAAACCGGTCATTCACGCCGATACGCATCATCTTTGTCGGTGCCTTTTCACACAATACTTCCGCTACCGCGCTTCCAAGTCCACCGATTACGGAATGTTCCTCAACGGTTACGACTTTCTTCGTCTTTGTTGCAGATGCAACAACCAGTTCCTCGTCAATCGGCTTGATGGTATGGATATTGATTACTTCTGCAGAAATTCCATCTTTCTCCAGCATCTTTGCAGCTTCTAAGGACTCTGACACTTCCAGTCCTGTCGCAAAAATGGTTACATCCGTACCTTCTTTTAATACGATTCCTTTTCCGATCTCAAACTTGTAATCCGGTCTGTCATTGATCACCGGCACTGCCAGACGTCCAAACCGAAGATAAACCGGTCCCACATAATCATATGCTGCATGTACTGCTGCGCGTGCTTCCACATCATCCGACGGGTTGATCACTACCATACCAGGGATCTCACGCATCAGAGCCAGATCCTCCAGACACTGATGGGTAGCTCCGTCTTCTCCGACCGAAATTCCTGCATGGGTAGCTCCGATCTTTACATTCAGATGTGGATAGCCAATGGAGTTGCGAACCTGCTCGTAGTTACGTCCGGCTGCAAACATTGCAAAAGAACTGATAAACGGAACTTTCCCACAGGTAGATAATCCTGCAGCAATACCTGTCATGTTGCACTCTGCGATACCGCAGTCCCAATGGCGCTCCGGAAATTCTTTCTGGAAAATACAGGTTTTGGTAGCACCTGCCAGATCTGCGTCGAGCACGATGAGATTCTCATGCTCTTTTCCAAGTTCTACCAATGCGTTTCCATAACTGTCTCTGGTTGCAATTTTCTTTACTTCTGACATAATGCTTCACCTGCTTTCTCAAGATCTTTCATAGCGATTTCGTACTGCTCATCATTTGGAGCTTTTCCATGCCATCCGGCTTCATTCTCCATAAAGGAAACTCCCTTTCCCTTAATGGTCTTTGCAATAATGGCAGTCGGCTGACCTTTGGTCTTCTTCGCTTCCTCAAATGCTGCACGGATCTGGTCGAAATCATTTCCGTCAATCACGATCGTGTGGAAATTAAATGCCTCAAACTTCTTATCAATCGGATACGGAGAGCATACTTTGTCAATCTCCCCATCAATCTGCAGATTATTATTGTCTACAATCACTACCAGATTGTCCAGCTTCCGGTGTCCTGCCCACATAGCAGCCTCCCAGATCTGTCCCTCCTGAATCTCACCATCTCCGGTCAGGGTGTATACACGATAGTCCTTGTGATCAAATTTTCCGGCTGCTGCCATACCTACTGCTGCAGAAACTCCCTGCCCCAAAGATCCACTGGACATATCAACGCCAGGAATATGCTTCATATCCGGATGTCCCTGCAGATACGAACCTGTATGGCGCAGTGTCACAAGATCTTCCTTCGGGAAAAATCCGCGCTCTGCAAGTGTGGAATAATAAGCCGGTGCTACATGTCCTTTGGACAATACAAAACGGTCACGATCCTCCATCTTCGGGTTCTTTGGATCAATATTCATCTCTTCGAAATACAGATATGTAAAAATATCTGCCGAAGACAGCGATCCGCCCGGATGACCGGATTTTGCGCTGTGCACTGCCGTTACAATGCTCTTACGGATTTCATTCGCAAGCTTTTCCAATTCTAAATTATTCATTATTTATTCTTTCCTCCTCTTAAAATGGTGGTGTATTATAATTCCGTTCTTCCCTGCAATGCCCGCAGGAGAGTCACTTCGTCAATATATTCCAGATCTCCGCCAACCGGCACTCCACTGGCAATCCGTGTCACTTTAATCCCTGTCGGTTTGATGAGTTTGCTGATATACATCGCCGTTGTCTCACCTTCCAGACTGGAATTCGTTGCAATAATCACCTCATCCACATCTTTTTCCAGACGCACCATCAGTTCCTTCAGCCGGATATCGTTCGGACCGATTCCAAGCATGGGGGAAATTGCACCATGCAACACATGGTAGACCCCGCTGTATTTTCCGGTTTTTTCATAGGCAACCAGATCGCGGGTATTTTCTACCACCATAATCGTCTTGTGATCTCTGGATGTGTCACTGCAGATCGGACAAATTTCCTGATCTGTCAGGTTATAACAGCACTTGCAGTATTTGACATTTTTCTTTGCAGAAACAATTGCCGATGCCAGTGCATCCACATGATCCTGTGGCATATTCAGAATATGAAATGCCAGCCGCTGTGCGGATTTGGCTCCGATTCCCGGAAGTGCAGACAGTTCTTCAATCAATTTTGCAATCTCATGACTGTAATAATCCATATCAGAACGGAAGTCCTCCACCTAATGCCCCTGTAATCTGTGACATGGACTGCTGGGAAGCTTCGTCAATTTTACGCATCGCCTCATTTGTCGCTGCCATGATCAGATCCTCGAGCATCTCAATATCATCCGGATCCACTACTTCTTCTGCCAGTTTTACCTTTGTCACCTCATGCTTGCCGGAAACCGTCACTTCCACGGCTCCGCCTCCTGCTGCTGCCGTAACTTCCTGTTCCTCTAAATTCTTCTGCGCCTCTTCCATCTGCTTTTGCATCTTCTGCGCCTGTTTCATAATATTCGCCATATTTCCCGGCATACCGCCAGGGAATCCACCTCTTTTTGCCATGTGGGGTCCTCCTGCTTTCTAATTTCAGTTATTTACGAATCTTGTATTATCATACCATTAGAAGTTCTCTTCCTCAATATCAAAATTGATTAATTGCCGCAAATCCGGTACCGTATTGGCTGCGCTGCGTCCTCCTTCATTTAAGCGGAGCTGCACTTCTACCTGCTTTGCACACCGCTGCGCAATCATTTCTTTCAAATGGTCAATACACCCTGCCTTATTGTCGCTTAGATAGGAAAAAGCGTTGGCATCGTCAAACACCAGGAGCAGTTCTCCCGCCGATCCAAGCGTCGGCACCGCCTGATTCAAATACTGTCTGGTGATGCCTCCCATCTCCGAAATGACCGACCGCCAGTTGTTCATCACCTGTTTAATGTCCTCCGGAATGGCTTTGGGAAGCTGTGTTTTCTCCGGTGCCTGTGCCGCCGGAGCCTGTGTGCCACCTGCTGCCGGAACTGCTGCACTCTGTGGTGCCGCCGAAACAAATGCCCCGCTTTCTAATTTCTGCTCCATATCATCCATACGCTCATTGAGTGCCGACAGATCTTTTTCCATCTGCGGACGGCAAAGCTTGATAATTGCAATCTCCAGCAGGATGCGCTTCTGTGCCGCATACCGGATCTGGCTGGACAGTTCCGAGAAAATCCGGATATACCGGATCAGTGTTTCCGGCTCCACCATCTGTGCCTCTTCTTTCAGGGCTGCCAGATGATCTGCCGACATATCCAGCACTTCCTCCATGTCATCCGCACTCTGGATGAGCAAAAGATTTCTCATGTACCAGGTAAAATCGTTCACCATCTGTCCCAGTTCCCGTCCCTGATCCACCAAATGATCCACCGTCCGGATGGCACCGGTCACATCTTTTGCCAGCACCTGGCGCAACAGCGCGGAAAACACTTCCGTATCCACTGCGCCGAGCACTTCCAGCACATTTTCATAGGTGAGTTTTTCCCCCAGATGAAAGGCAATACACTGGTCGAGCAGACTCAGCGCATCACGCATCGAACCGTCCCCGGCTTTTGCCACATAACGCAGTGCGCGCTCCTCGACATCCACCTGTTCGGTGCGCATCAGTTCCGCCAGACGATCGGTAATGGTATCAATGGAAATCCGGTGAAAATCATATCTCTGGCAACGGGACAGAATCGTAATCGGGATCTTGTGTGCTTCCGTTGTCGCAAGAATAAAAATCACATATGCCGGCGGTTCCTCCAGCGTCTTGAGCAGCGCGTTGAATGCGCCTGCCGACAGCATATGCACCTCATCAATAATGTAAACCTTGTATTTTCCCTCTGTCGGGCGGTAAGATACTTCTTCCCGGATCTGCCGGATATTATCCACGCCGTTGTTCGATGCCGCATCAATCTCTATGACATTCATAGAAGTCCCGGCGGCAATGCCCTGACATGCAGGGCATTTTCCACAGGGACTTCCGTCTACCGGGTGTTCACAATTTACTGCTTTTGCAAAAATCTTTGCAACTGTCGTCTTTCCGGTACCCCGGGTACCGCAAAACAAATAAGCATGTCCTATGCGATCGGCTTTGATCTGGTTCTTTAATGTTGTAACAATGTGTTCCTGTCCTTTGACATCTTCGAATTCCTGCGGACGGAACTTACGGTATAAAGCCGTGTAAGACATTTTTCTTCTCCTTTTTGCCGGATATCAGGAAATTTAATCTCCAAAACTGATACCGATCCGTTTTGCCTCCTGAATCATCTGACTGTCCGGATCAACCGTCTTTAACTTGCCTGCCACCTCTCCAAGCGGCACACATTTGGTCTTGTTGTTGATCATGGCGATCATGCAGCCAAATTTTCCATCCATAATTGCTTGGGCAGCGGCAGATCCAAGACGGGTACATAATACTCTGTCGTATGGGCACGGACTGCCGCCACGCTGTGTGTGGCCCGGAACCGCAACGCGGACTTCCACACCGCATTTCTCCTGAATCTGATCTGCAATCTCATAAGAAACCGATGGATACCTGCGGGATGCAACTTTTGCCTTGTACTGCTTCTTGGTAAGCTGTGCATCGTCTTTGGAGATTGCACCTTCTGCAACTGCAAGAATCGTAAATCCTTTTCCGTCTTTTGTACGCTTATGAATCGCATCCACGACCTTGTCAATATCATATGGAATCTCCGGGAGCAGAATAATGTCGGCACCGCCTGCCACTCCCGCATACAGGGTAAGCCATCCTACTTTGTGTCCCATCACCTCTACAATAAATACACGGTTGTGGGAAGCAGCCGTTGTATGGATGCAATCGATGGTCTCTGTCGCTATATTAATTGCACTCTGAAAACCGAATGTCACATCTGTTCCGTAAATATCATTGTCAATGGTCTTTGGAAGATGAATAATATTGAGTCCTTCCTCACGAAGCAGATTGGCTGTCTTCTGTGTCCCGTTACCACCTAAGATAACCAGACAGTCGAGTCCGAGCTTACGGTATGTGGACTTCATGGCCTCTACCTTGTCCAGACCGTTTTCATCCGGCACACGCATCTGTTTGAATGGCTGGCGGGAAGATCCGAGAATCGTTCCACCTCTGGTAAGGATTCCGGAAAAATCCGAGGCTGTAAGAATTCTGTACTGTTCATAGATCAGCCCTTTGTACCCATTTTCAAATCCATAAATCTCCAGTTCGTCTACATTCGTAGTAAGTCCTTTTACAACACCACGCATGGCTGCATTTAAAGCCTGGCAGTCTCCGCCGCTGGTAAGCATTCCGATCTTCATCATGCACGTTTCCTCCTGCATATTCTCTTATTGTGTACCAAATGTTTCACATACACATTTGTATTATAGTATAATTTTTGTCCGTTCACAAGATAAGCGACTTGAAAAATGTATGTAAATTCTGTATACTATTAAGGAGCACATCGCATGAGAGTTCCGCTCCGCGGAAGCGATGTACGTAGGAGATATAGCTTACGCTATACCTCAAGGAGCACATCGCATGAAAGTTCCGCTCCGCGGAAGCGATGTACGTAGGAAATTCATCAGAGATGAATTTCAAGGGAGAGTTGTCCGAGAGGTCGAAGGTGCCGCACTCGAAATGCGGTTTGCGTCGAATAGACGCAACGTGGGTTCGAATCCCATGCTCTCCGCTCACTTTTTAAACAAAAACAGCACCGCGGTCTTCACCTACCCGGTGCTGTTTTTATATGTCAATGACGTCCCCGGTTATTTCCACGCCGATCCGTCATGTCACGCTTTTCGCGGAAATCACGGCTCCGATGCTCACGGGAATCGTTTGCTCTGTTTCCATCCGCACGGCTTCCATGATCCGCATCGCTGTTTTTGCCGGATAACGGTCTCTCTTTTTTGCGGCCGATATATACGTTCCATTTCATATAGGCTTCCTGCGCATTGCGGGATTTGTAGATTACGTTGCGTTCCTCCCCTACAATATCCGTAATGCTGTACCAGCCTTTGTCATACTGGAATTCCGCTGTCTTTCCTTCAAGTTCTTTATTTCCAAGTACAAATTTATGTATTGCCTGCTGTGGCTGCTGCTGTGCCATCCTATCCCTCCTTTTTTCCTAATACATACTCCACGGCCTGTCTCAGTTTTTCGTCTTTTTTCGTTTCCTCCGTTCCCTGAAGTGCCTCTGCCTCTTCCCTGGTAAACAATTCCCGCAGTTTTACCTGATGGTTTTCTACCGGAATATAAGATACTCTGGATTTGTCGAATACCGGGCGCAGCACATAGTACGGAATTTTTCGCTCCCTGCGTGATGCGGAGAGCGAAACAATATTTTCTACCTGACAGACTCCCTGTGTTTCACTGTATATGATCTGTTTTTTTTCAAACATTCTGTCACCTCTGAAAAAGATAAAATTATCATATCACAAGAAAAAAGTTTTGACAAATGCCCCAAAACATTTTACGCTTGTCCCAGGGAGGAAATTGTATATGTGGATTCTATTTGCATTTGGGTCAGCTCTGTTCGCCGGACTGACTTCCATACTGGCGAAATGCGGTATCAAAAATACCGATTCCAATGCAGCTACGGCGATCCGTACCATTATTGTACTTATTTTTTCATGGATCATGGTATTTCTGGTCGGGGCACAACACGGCATCGGAAGTGTTTCTGCCAAAACCTGGACATTTCTGATCCTGTCCGGACTTGCCACCGGTGCTTCCTGGCTGTGCTACTTCCGTGCACTGCAGATCGGAGATGTAGATAAGGTGGTCCCGGTCGATAAATCGAGTGCCATCCTCTCCATTCTTCTCGCTTTTCTCTTCCTGCATGAGAGCATCAGCCCACTGAAACTTCTGTGCGTGGTACTGATCGGCGCGGGAACCTACCTGATGATCACGAAAAAGGAAACCTCTTCTGAGAATTCCGGGAAAAAAGGCTGGAGCTGGTTCTTCTACGCGCTTGGCTCTGCCGTCTTTGCCAGCCTGACTTCTATTCTGGGAAAAGTCGGCATTGAAGACATTGATTCCAATCTGGGAACTGCCATCCGTACCATCGTCGTGCTGATCATGGCATGGATTGTCGTGTTTGTCACGAAAAAGCAGGACAGCGTGCGCACGATTGATCACAGGGAACTTGGCTTTATCTGCCTGTCCGGTCTTGCCACCGGTGCTTCCTGGCTGTGCTATTACCGCGCATTGCAGGATGGTCTGGCAAGTGTCGTTGTGCCGATCGATAAGCTGAGTATTCTGGTTACCATTCTGTTTTCTTATCTTGTATTTCATGAGAAACTTGGAAAAAAAGAAGCCGGGGGGCTGGTACTGATTGTGGCGGGAACGCTTGGGATGCTGGTGTAGTATCCCTTGCTATGCCCTTCAGGCGCACCAACCAGACAATATTTACCAGCTCAATCCACAATCAACACGGTCTTACCTTCAAACGCAACTCCATATTCTTTGATCTGACTATCTGTAATCCCTTTCATTTTTAGTTCTTCACTGTATTTTCGTTCCCTGATCTGTGCAATTGCAGACTGCGCGGTCTCTTCGAGACTTTTTCCCTTTCTTGCGCTTCGTACTTTAAATTCCAGAATCACAGCATTATCCTTTCCCGGATGTTTTGGCTCCAACATAATATCATATCTGCCAAAGCCGCTTTCCCGATTCGACCTCAGATAATACCTGTCCCGCAAATCAACCAGCAGACCTAAAACAAACCCGTGATAAAAACGTTCCGGTTCAGCCCCGGAAGCCCGGTCTCCGGTATCAAAATAGCTGAATGTCTGTAATGCTATACGGTTCATATATTCATTCATCGCATCCACATCCCCAGCAACCATTGCCTTAACAAAATCGTTGTAATCCGGCTGTACCGGGGCAAACCAATCGTGAATCATTCTCTGAAACATAAGCTTTACTTCAAGATTGGTAAGTGCAAGCTGATATTTCGGTTCCGTTCCTTCTGGAATATCCTGATATTTTTCATAAGACAAAACCTTTAAATATCCGCCTGCGAGTAAAAGGCTCCATACCGCCTTTTCATTGCCATCCAGTTGATTGTATACAATCTGTTCATCTATTTCCGACCAGATACATTCCCCACATAATAGTTTTTCAAATTTTTCTTTGATCAGGCGGTTTCCTTCACGAACCAATTTTCCGACAAGACTATTTGCGCTTGTGTTTGCCCAATAGGTTGTATACTGCTTTGCATCCAGATAATTTAAAATCGACCACGGATTATAGATATCTTTGTGGGTTCCAAAAATAAATCCGTCATACCATCTTTTTACCTCATTTTTTTCGTTTTCCAGTCCGAAACCTTCTAGCGCAGAAAACACTTCCTGCTCCGTAAAACCAAAGGATGCAGCATATTCATTGGATGTTGTAGTAACCACTTTTAAATTATTCAGGTCTGAAAAAATGGATTCCTTACTGACCCTCGTAATTCCTGTCATAATTCCACGCTCTAATGCCGGATTGGTCTTAAATGTCGCGTTAAACAGACTTCTTGTGAATGTCACAAGCTGCTCCCAGTATCCATCTACAAAAGCTTCCTGCATTGGCGTGTCATATTCATCTAACAGAATAATTACTTTTTTACCGTAATATTTATACAAAAATCCTGACAGATAATATAAAGAAAGTGTTGCATCTACATACTCCATATCAGTCATGATTTTTTTATACAACTTTACTTCCGTATCCCGTAGCTTTCCACTTTCCGTTATAAAATCGTATTTGACATAAAGCTGCGCAATTAATTCACAGATCTTTTTTTCTGCCAGCTGATACGTGGGTTCCTTCACATTTGCAAAAGACAGGCTAATGACCGGATACGTTCCCTGTATATTACGGTACTTCTTATCCTCCCAGATTTTTAAATCCTCAAACAGATCCGAACGTCCGGAATATTCCACGGAAAAGAACTGTTCTACCATACTCATGGTCAAAGTTTTACCAAAACGTCTTGGTCTTGTGATCAGAGTAACACTGTCCCCACAATCCCACCATTCCTTTATAAAATCCGTTTTATCAACATAAAAATAATGATTTTCAATTAATGTGGAGAAGTCCTGTATTCCGATTGCTATATTTGCAGACATTTGCAGTCACCCCCCTGTCTTTGCCTTTTTCATATAGTATACCCTATCCTTAAATGAATGAAAAGCAGGCTTTTCATTCATTTATCTCCATCAGTTCCTGAGGCTTGCAACACAACACCTGCGAAAGTTTAATAACATACTCCGCCTGCGCTTTATTAATGTCTTTTCTCCGTTGTTCATACTGCTGAATCGTCTTGACGGGAATCCCTGTTTCCTCCGCAAGCTGGCTCTGACTGAGTCTGGCTCTTTTCCGTAACAACTTCAGATAACTTTCTACCCTGTTCTGCTGAGCAATCTCTCTTAATTTTTGCACTCCCTGCGTAATATCCATCTCATGATATGGATGATATAAATCACGAATTTTCTCAACTGGGACTTCTTTTTGTATCACCGCAAAGGTTTTCCCACTCATCCATTGATAATATGCCAACAACCATCCGGTCCAATATTCCGGGCTTTTTTCAAAATAATATCCCGGCGCAACAATTTCGTCATCCGGCACATCCATCACACGAATGGCCAGCTCTGCCCCTGACATTCCCGCAATTACAAATGAGTCTCCTTTTGAAAAACGCTCACTGTATGAAGATTCTGTAAAAAGCCGATAATACTCGTTCAACTCATATCCACAATCATATACGGCATAATTGAGCATCTCGCCCAGTACACGCTGTGCAATTCTTAAATATACTTTATCGTAAGAATAAATCATCGCTTTTCATCTCCTCGTCAATGATTCTGGAAATATACAATTCCCCCCTGTGATAGGTTTCCTTTTCCATGTCCTTATATCCGTTTCTGGCATTCCGATCCCGCAACATCTTTTTCGAATACCACTCGGCAGAAGGGACGTGTTCTTTCGCTATAAATTTAAGATGCTGAAATGCCTTTTCCGTTTTAAGGCAGTACTGCTCTCCAAGGCTTCCCAACTGCATAGCTTTCCCTAATTGCTCGTACGATATAACACCGCTGATGAAATCCCTTGCATAAGAAAAATAACTGTCATCTGCACGATATCCTATAATTACATCCACTCCTGCTAATGGAACTGGAAAACAATCGGTAATGTACCGTTTTGCCTCCCTTTCCAGCGGTGTTGCCAATACAAACGCGCGGTTATTCAACAAAAGCCCCATCCAGTGTAACAAGGTAAAGCTGCCATCATTTATATTTAAAATATGCAGGCCATTTGTCTCTATCTCATATTCATTAACATATCCGTCTTTTTCCTCCGATACCGCCCATTCCTTTGCCAAGGCAATATCTTCGGTACAGTAGAAGCCCTGTCCATAATCATTGTGTTTTTTTCCAACTCCATATATCGGAGTTTCAATTATATGATCCGATCCATGAAATAATTGCTTTTTCAATAAAAAAATCCTCCTTTAGGCGTATTTCTATTATACGTCTGTGGGAGGATATTTGTAAATAGTATTTATTTTTTCATATTTTCTAATCTTTTCTCTGCAGGCTCATATCCCCCACATCTGTTGTAATACTGCTCGGCCTCTGTCATCTGCCCCAGACACTCGTAGATCACACCAATATTATAGCAGGCAAGATAAGAATTAACTCCCCTGGCACGTCCCTCCGGCATCTTTAACGCCTTTTTAAATTCTTCCACTGCAGCGTCAAACATTTCATTGTTCATATAAATGAGTCCCATCAGGAATTTAAAATCTGCAGTATTTCCAAATTCCTCATAAACATTTTCCAGAAACAGTGCATGATCCGCCTGTCCCGAATTCAGTAATGCATAACCATATGTCTCTACCATATCGATCACATATTCCAGTCTGGGATTCAGATCAAAATACAATCCACAGTCAAAATAAGCACATGCCTTCGTATACTCCGCAGCCATATAATAACTTTTTGCCAACTGATACAAAACATACGGAATGCGGGTATCCTCCTGAAACTTTGCCGCCAATGAATCATTCGCTTTCATACAATCTACAATCTTTGTAAGACAATCCTTCTGCCCGGTTTCGCCCAGAACAGACTGTGTCAGCCCCTGCAGTTCCTGATTCAGGAGTTCAATATTACATCTCGCTTTTTTCTTTCGTTCTTTCTCCGGCAGATCGTATCCACTGTGCAATATGGTCACCGGTGCCTGATAGGTTTCGTAATCCTCACTTCCATCCAGCGCCACTACCTGCTCATGAATTCTGCCTTCGTAATGAAACCTCTTTCGTGAGAAAATGCGGTTGATCCACTCCCGGTTTTCCGGTTTCTGTTCATTGTGCTCAAAGGTATTTCTGCGCTTTATTCTTCCTACTTTATCCGGATTTTTCCGAATCATCTGTTCCAGCGCAGGAATATCTATCTGATCGAGATATTCATCGCTGTCTATGACCATAACCATATCGTTGGAGGCTTTGGAGATGGCATAATTTTTTGCGGCGGCAAAATCATTGCACCAGGTGAAGTGCTCCAACTGGACATTTTTCATCTGTTCGATGGGGACTAGGTTTATTTATCGAAAGAACTGCTAATTACCACAAAATATGAATTTTTCAAGGTGCTATAGATAATAGTGGGTATCGAGACATTATGTTTTGACCCCAACATCCATTTATTGTTTTATAAAATACCCTATACACAGCTTATTGCCCCAAACAAATACTTGTGAATGTCACCTGATCTGTTCAAATTCCAGATTTAAATACCACTTTTATTTGTTCCACCACAAAGCGAATATCATCATCTGTGATCTGTGTGCTGCTTGGAATATTTAAAATACAACTGCTATAGTACGGTGCTTTTTCCATCTCATAAGCAATCGCATCCTGATACGGAAGCTGCTCATGAATCAGTCCCCAGATCGCCCGGGTCTGCACACCGCGCTCCTGAAGCGTTGTAATCACATCTCTCATGTTTTTTCCCTGTAGTTTTTCCATATCCAGCTTCAAAGAATAAAACCACTGGTTCGAGGAAGTCCCCTCACGAAATGAAAGCAGTGTTCCACCTGAAAACTCCTGCAGCAATTGTTGATACAGCCCATAATTTTTCTGCTTACGGCGGATAAATTCCGGAAGTTCCTCCATCTGTGCCACACCAAGTGCCGCCTGTAAATTCGTCATGCGGTAATTGTATCCCACTTCGTTGTGAATATAAAAATGCGGATCATCCTTTGCCTGTGTGGAAAGATATTTCAGATGCTCCACTTCTGTGGGATCTTTTGCTGTCACAGCACCGCCGCCACCGGTTGTAATAATCTTGTTTCCATTAAAAGAATACGCCCCAAAATCACCAATAGTTCCGGCAAATTTTCCGGCATAACGCCCCTTCGTATATTGTGTGCCGAGTGCTTCTGTCGCATCCTCGATCACTTTCAGGTGAAACTCCTGTGCGATATCCATGATGGCTTCCATATCTGCCATATTTCCAAACACATGCACAACTACGATGGCTTTTACGGTTTTTCCGGTAGCTTTATGCTTTAACTGTCCGTCCTCTGTCACACACTCATTTCCGCAGAAACGGCGCAGTTTCTGCGGATCCATGCACAAACTGTCATCACAGTCCATAAACACCGGCTCCGCGAACTGATAGCGCACCGGATTCACTGCCGCGATAAAGGTAAGCGTTGGAACAATCACCATATCTCCCGGCTGCACCCCACAGGCAATCAAAGACAGATGAAGAGCCGAAGTTCCGCTCTGCACTGCCGCTGTTTTCTTCACCTGTAAAAACTCTGCCAGTTTTTCTTCCAGCTCTGTGATGTATGCACCACCGGTGGAAACCCATCCCTGATCCAGTGCATCATCTACATATTTTCGCTCATTTCCCTCAAAATTCGGAATCGATAAAGGTACAAACCGTCCCATTTTACTCCCTCTTTTCTTAAAATTACAACTTACACATTATAAATGTCTGTCTTATATGCATCCATATGCTGACGAATCCATGCAATCGTCTCTGCAATTCCCTGCTCGAATGTATACTGCTGCTTCCAGTCGGTCAGCTCCTTGATTTTTGCGTTGCAGCCGAGCAAACGGTTGACCTCACTCTTTTCCGGTCGAAGGCGCTGCTCGTCACACACAATATGTGCATTCGGATTGACCTGGGAAATAATCTCCTGTGCCAGATCTCCGATCGAAATCTCCTGCTGGGTAGCAATATTGATTTCCTGTCCAATTGTCTTGTCTGACTCTGCGATTGCAATAAAGCCTGCCGCGGTATCTTTGACGTAGTTAAAATCGCGCGTTGGTGTCAGGGAACCAAGTTTAATCTCCTCTTTTCCTGCCAGAAGCTGTGAAATAATCGTTGGAATCACTGCACGCGCAGACTGTCTTGGACCATAAGTGTTGAACGGACGGACAATTGCAACCGGAAGATTAAAGCTGCGGTAAAAGCTTTCTGCCAGACGATCTGCTCCGATTTTTGTCGCAGAATACGGAGACTGTCCCTGAAATGGATGCTTTTCGTCAATCGGGACATATTGTGCGGTGCCATATACTTCCGAAGTCGATGTCACCATGATTTTTTCCGTGCCAAGATCGCGTGCCGCCTGCAGCACATTTAACGTTCCCTTGATGTTTGTATCCACATAGGAATCCGGCGAATGATAACTGAACGGAATCGCAATCAATGCTGCCAGATGAAAGACCTGATCCACACCCTTCATCGCAGTGCGCACACCGTTCGGATCCCGCACATCCCCGGCAAAAATTTCAATCTGGTCAAGTTTTTCCTTTGGCAGTGTATCCAGCCAGCCCCAGTTGTTGAAAGAATTGTAATATACAAATGCTTTTACGTCATAGCCTTTTTCCAGAAGGCTCTCGGTCAGATGGCTTCCGATAAAACCGTCTGCTCCGGTTACTAATACTTTTTTCATTGCTCTATATGTCCTTTCTGTTTCCAATTGTTACTCAGATTTCAAATTCAGTTTTTCTTCCATACGGTGCATTTCCTCAAACTCACCCATATCCAGAAAGGAATCCTCGCTGATCGGATACATTCCCACCCGGCGGTTTTCTGCCAAAAGCTTGTCTGCCAGATCCGTCATATGGAAAAACGTATCCTCTGGAATCTCATTTTTCAGTTCCGGATTCAATATGTACATGCCGGTATTAACAAAATACGAAAGTTTCGGCTTTTCTTCCATGGACTGGACGGCTCCGTTTTCACTGGAATGAATAACCCCATACGGAACTTCGATATTTTTGAGTGCCGTGACAATCGTAAGTTCATTTCCCGCCTCTTTGTGATAACGGTAAATATCTTCGTAATCCGCATGAATCAAAATGTCACAGTTGGTCACAATAAACGGCCGGGAAAACTCCTCTTTGATCAACTGTAAACTTCCCGCTGTGCCAAGTGGTTTATCCTCCTCGACATATTCAAGAGAATAGTTTTTTGAAATCTCGGAGAAATAGGAGCGAATCATATTTTTGCGGTAATTGACTGTCGCATAAAACTGTATCGTTCCAAACTCACAGAATTTCCCGATGATCCGCTCCATGATCGGGATATCCCCAATCGGGATCAGCGGTTTCGGAAGAATTTTGGTATACGGATATAAACGTGTCCCTTTTCCGCCCGCCATAATCACGACCGGAACCTCTTTTAAAATCCCCTGCGGCTTTTTCTTTTTTGCCACCTGCTCATCCCGGAACAAAATGTCAGATACCACGCCTTTTGTGGTGACAACCGGAAGCGCCGTGATGGAATGCTGCACCATAACCTCATGTGCTTTTGCATGCTCTTTCCTGGAAATTCTCTTAGGTTCGGTATTCATCAGACCGGATACCGGAGCTTTCAGTTCTCCCGTGCGGATCAGCCAGCGGCGGATATCTCCATCCGTGACAACACCAAGCAGTTTCTGCTGCTCATTGGTCACAAATAAAATACCCCTGGCATTACGGTCGATGCGCTGCATCGCTTCCACAACCGTACTGTCCGGGGATATTAAAAATAACGCTAACTGCTCTGCCTTCATATGTAACCTCCATGTTTCTCTTTTGGTTTCTTCTGAAAACCAACGGTATTCTATCTTCCATGATAGACTTGTAACTTCTATGATCTTTGCAGGTAACTATTCAGATGCCCTCAGAATAGTTACCTTTGTAGTATATATCGGTGCATCCGCCAAAATGTTAAGTCGTTGCTTTCATAATTGTCTCTGCAATGAGAAAATCCAGTGCAGTATCAATATCGATGGAATGTTCCTGGCTCATAATATACGCATATGATCCCTTTTTATATATGTTTTCTGCAGTAAATAGATGCTCTGTTCGCAACATATAAATAGCACCATTTTCCCGGTAATATACCGGCAATTCCTGTCTCGGAAGAAATGCCACGTTTTCATCTTCGAAATTTTCCATAGACAAATTTTCCGGTAATACATTGCTCCATAACGGTGAGTGCTCCATCTCACATACTGACGAAACCATATTAGCAGAATTTTTCTTAAATAATTCATATGCACCAAGAATATCCTCATCTTTTCTGAGCGGTGAAGTAGGTTGCAATACTGTTATAGTATCAAACTTCTCACCAATGTTTTGATATTCACTTAATACATACCTCATTGCATCCCACGTTGACGCAATATCGGAAGACATTTCTGATGAACGCAAAAAAGGAACATCAGCCCCATATTTTACTGCAATTTGCTGGTATACTGTTGAATCTGTAGACACATGAACTCTGTCAAAAATTCCCGTTTTTAATGCTGCTTCCACAGAATATGCTAATAAAGGCTTTCCGCATAACTCCTTAATATTTTTATCTTTTAAACCTTTTGAACCACTTCTCGCCGGGATTACCGCTATGTTTCTCATATATTTTCTCCTTGTAACTTCACAATGCCTGCAAGTTTCAGCATTTCTTTTATACGTACCTGCAGGGAATGCCTTTGTTTTGTTTTCTCATACCCATTTCTTGCAATGGCAGATCTCTCCTCTTCGTGCATAAGATAATATCTGATTTTATATAGCAACTCTTCTTCACATGAAAACGTCTCTAAATCCTTTCCGATTTCAAAATAATCCGGTATCTCAGACTGATAATTAGTCAAAACAAATCCTCCAGCACTAAGAATATCCCAAATACGAAGTGGAAGTCCTGTACGGATTGGTTTTGATGTGAAATTTAAATTAATTTTCGATAAATGAAAGATTTTCGGCATTTCTGTCATCGTCCTGGCAAGCCCCCGCATTTCTGCTTTTGGCAATACAGAAGTATCACTTCCAGTATAAAGTGCCAATTTAAATTGACTAGATATACTGTTTAATAATCGAAGCCTCTCCTGTTCGGTTACCTTATTGCCGAGATATAAGTGTGCCATTACAGCCTTCTCGTTATGTACTGCCTTTTCTGGAAATTGATAAAACGGTACTTTTTTTTGAAACTCTTTTACCATATCATCTGTAATGCATTCTTCTAGAAAATTATATCCATATACCTTTAGCTGTGCTTCAATCAACCCATCCAGAAATCCTTTTAAATAAGATCCGTCATCCTTATATCGATTATAAGGGCATTTCTCTGTATACAAAGATCCAACAAAAGATACATCTGCACCAAATCGACTTCTGTCTTCCGGTAATATGTCCGAAATTAATGCATCTATTCTTGAAACATTTGCTGCTAATGGCAGATAAAAAATACCAGTTGGATTTTCTGCAACAAATTCATCATATAATGCACGATCAAACATAAAAATTCGATTGCATTTATTTCTAATCGAATAAGAATAAAGTTCCATAACAGGACTATCTACAACCCAGGAAAGATAGGGAATTTTAAAGATATTACACACTTCAGAAACAACCGGGAAAAAATTGATTGTGAACACCAAATCATAAGGATTTTTCTTTAATGCCTCAGAAACCAGCTGCAATGTTTCAGAGGCCGGCATATCCTTATCGTACATCGCTGCCGTAATTTCATCAATTTCAAAATCACACTCTTTTAATACAGCTAGGATATCCGGTTCACATATACTGTTATAACGATATACTAATGCTCTCACTTTTTTGCTCCTTTATTCTGATACATCCGCTATAATCTGTGATTGATAACGTATATCTTCTATTGGTTCCGGATATTCTCCACCTTCTATCTCATTGTTATATTTCCCTTCCACTGGCATCCTATGCCCCTTGCCTTTTAAAAACCATTCGTATTCCAGATCTATATGCCCAATATCCACAGCCTGATAACCTGCTTTACACATATCATATGCCAGAACAGTAGCAGTAGGTCCAAGTGCCAATAAAAATAATTGATCTCTGCTCTGTTCTCTGCACACGCGATAGATCTCTTCGTAAGCATCAAATGCATTTTCTGCCGGTGCCAAAATCCTTTTTATAGATTTTGCATCCGAAAACAAATCATTTCCTACTCCCAGACCTGTATTCTTTCCTTCCACAAAAACACAATCCCGATTTTTCCAAATATGTTTTAATCGTTCAAAACGTAATTTTGGTGCCTCTGTCCCGTTATCTGCATACATCACATATGGTCTGGTCACATAAGCATCATAATAAATAGAATCTTTACAAAGCATGTTCAAATGTTCCAGGCGGACTTCTCTCTTTAAATATCTTCGTATTTCCCGTCTTGCCTGCAAAGTATATTGCTCTAAGCTTCCATAATTATCTGCAATTCCTATCAACAGCTTCTCATCTTTTGCATTTAACACTTCCCGTAGCCTTTTTGCTAAATGATCGTCCTTTTTCGTCTGGAACTTATGACGCACACGCCCTGCCATTACAGCAAATTCTCCATCGCCAAACCGCGCCAGCGAACACTTCTCACGCAACAGCTTTTCTATCGCAGCTTCTCCCGGCTCTATATGTGGATACCAAAATTTTTTATTTCTCTTAATCTCCGCCTCAATCTCGAAACGTGCATTTTCTTTATAATCTTCCAATTCATCTATCAAATCCTGTACCCACTCCATCAACTGTCTGTTCGACTGAATCAATACGTGATTTGTCTGCTCAAGATTATTTATCTGCTGTTGCATATTTTGTACGATTTTAACTAATTGTAAAAAATCCTCACTTACTATATCTGACACTTTTTCCCCTTACATATGCAATACTTTCTAATATTTGCTTCCTTTATCTTTTATGTTTTGCCCACATTTACACGGCATGCTGTACTACAATCAATAGTTTCAAATCTAAAATCTTTCAACTCTAACTATCAATATCATAAAATTGTTTTTCAAGATCTATTGTTCCTTTTAACTTGTCTTTGATATGTTTTATAATCTTTTCGGCAGCATGTCCATCGCCAAACATATTTTCACTCTTTTTACATTGATCTTGAAAATTCTCACTGAGTGCAGTCAAAATTGCATTATTAATTGCATTTTCACTAACTTCGCAATTAATTACAGTATTTCCATGAACTCTCCCTTTTTGTCTGTTTCCAATATTAATGGTTGGTATTTTAAATACAGGAGCCTCATATAATCCGCTTGAAGAGTTTCCAATCATAATTTTGGCAAATTTTAATGTCGAAATATATCCTATTCTCCCCAGCGAATCCACAAGTTTAGCATTTTCCCATTTTTCAATCTCATGTTCCAGGTATCCGTTTAATTCATTTCCATTATAGTCTGCATTAGATTTTGTGAATATATAAAAAAATTCTTTATGTTGTTGTAGAACCTGCAATATTATTTTTAACTGTTCTACCGAATCCTCTTCCAGCGTAACAGGATGATATGTTACAAGTGCTATATTTTCAGGAAATTTTTCTACACCAATAAGATCCTTTAATTCCTCTTTTGTTGCATATTTCTGACTTAAAATATTATCAATACAGGTATCCCCAACATTAAATACTCGATCAGGATTTTCTCCTAGCTGAATGACACGTTTCCGATGTATTTCACAATTTACGAAATGATACATACTCATCTTCGTAATACAATGACGATATACTTCATCTAATACCCCTTCCGTTGTTTCTCCGCCATTTAAATGTGCAATCGGAATTCGTTCATTGACGAATACAGTTGCAAATGCCATCATTTCATACCTATCACCAAGAACAATTGCTATATCTGGTCTATTATCTTTTAAATATTCAGAAAATTTTATCAGTACATTTCCCATTACTACTGAGACATCATTTTCCTTTTCACTATCCTGCAAAATATCTATTTCTGCTGCAATCGAAAATCCATCATTAATGATCTCGTTTTTAGTATAACCATATTTGTAGCTCAGATGTGTTCCACTTACAACGAGTTGTAATTCCAACTCCTTATCGTCATTTATTAATTTTAATACTGGATACAACAATCCGTATTCCGCTCTCGTAGCAGTAACGACACATATTTTTTTCATAATTCTATCATTTCATCCCTTTTAAAATCACGAAGAGCTATAGTCCCTATTACTTCTTCCCACCTCATTGGATTAATACCTCCGCCTGGTCTTTTAGCAATAATATTATCTTCTGTAAAAGGCTGCCCTTTTTTTATATCACATCTTGCAAATATGCTTTTACGCGCTGCAATTCTATTTTCTTTTTCTGAATTACTGGGTATTTTTTCCCCGTTTCCAATTGCTTTTTCAATATTGCGGATACCTTTAACCATCTCTTTTAATTCAGCAGGATTCAAGCTTGCCGCATGATCCGGTCCTTCCATTTTTCTATCCAACGTAAAATGTTTTTCTATAATCTCTGCCCCCATTGCAACCGCAGCAATTGGAACCTCAATTCCCATTGTGTGATCAGAATACCCTATAGTTGTTCCAAACTTATCCCTTAAATCATTCATTGCACTTAAGTTCACATCTTCCATAGGTGTCGGATATTGTGTATTACAATGTAATATCGATATTTTTTCTGTTCCAAATCTCCTCAGTACATTTACTGCAGCTTCGATTTCATCCATTCTGCACATTCCGGTTGATAAAATAACGGGTTTATGCGTCTTTGCAACTTCTCTTAACAACTGAAAATTTTCAACTTCACTGGATGCAATTTTCCAAACTGGAATTTGAATACTTTCTAAGAAAAACAAACTCTCAATATCAAATGGTGTTGATAAAAACAATATTTCTTTTTTGTTACAATATTCCTGCAGTTTTCGAAAATCTTCAAACGATAATTCCAATCTCTTTAATAACTGATATTGGTTTTCCTCCTGCCCATTCTTTTGATATTCTGCCTTTTCACAGCTTTCTGCCGTATCATTATCTGTGATATATGTTTGAAACTTAACGCAATCTGCTCCTGCAGCCTTTGCCACATCCACAAGCTGATATGCCAGCGTTAAACTTCCATTATGATTTACACCTGCTTCAGCAATCACAAATACATGTTTTTGCACTTCTATTCCTCCATTTTCATCATTCGGATATCAAAATATTTCATCATATATATATCTGATTCATATTGCCCGATATGGGGAGTATTCATTATTCCGTTCATGTTATTAATTAAATACAATGGAAATCTATCTCCACATTCATATGCATGCAAATATCCTCCACCAAATCTTGGATTTACTTCCGATATAAAAAACTCGCCTTTCTGTTCAAATACATCTATATCATTTACACCCACCAAACCAAATTCTTTGCAAAATTTTTCGATAGTTGCAAACAATTTTTCATTTTTATAAGAAACACTCTTATCCGTTTCTCCGGCTCTCATTTTTAACTTCTTTTTCGCAAAAATTGATATCACTTCTCCGGAAATCAAATCAACATATACATCCACACCTAGTTCCTGGCCAGACATATATTCCTGTATCATCACTTTCTCGTCACAAACACCATTTAACTGGCTTTCATTCTCAATCTTTTGTATACCAACACTTCCACTCCCACATCTCGGTTTGGCAAACAGCGGGTAGGATAAGTTCCCCTTTTCCAGTTCTTTTTTTACATTCGTTATGTTATTATACGTTTTAATATATGGATATCCATTTCTTTGTAAAAATTGAAATGTCTTCCACTTATCAAAACAATTATGTATCACATTACTTTCCCCAATATTTACCATGATTCCCATTTGCCTAAAATGATTTTTTTTCACCGCCAAAAGCTCTAATTCCGGATCTACCAAAGAAAGTATCAAACCTATTTCATTTTTTCTGCAGATTTCATCTATCTCATCCCAATATTCCTTTTCATTCCACCTTTTTGTAACATAATACATATCCGCCTCATACAATGCAGGCGCCAAATAATAACTATCTGTTGCTATTACCTTAGCCTGTCCATTTAAATCAGCCTTAAAATCTTTTATTAATCTATTTCTTGTTCCGGCATTTAGTATTAATATATTCTTCATAGCGCTACTCCCATCTGCACTTTTGCAAATATTCATCGACTCCCCATTTTTCTCTGATTATCATATAATCATCATTTTTTTTCGTATACACAGCCGGAAGATATTCAATAAAAAGTGGATTAAAACACATTGTATAACTACCCACAATATGATATCCTATTCTGTCCTCAGGAACCAGACTGATTTCATTCTCAAGTTGCATAAATCTATCCTGCTCCATGCATGTATAGCCACAAATAATCTGATTTTCTTTCTTTTCAATTCCTTGCGAATGAACGGAATATACATATTTATGCTTATGAAAGAAGGGATCAATATGCAATCTCGTTCCATCAGTGATTACAAAATTATTGCGCACTGTCTCCTTGACATCTATTACCGTGGTAACATAATCCACAGCAGTTGCAACCACTGAAGCCCCAGGTTCTACAATCAACCTTATCTGTTGTCTTCCCTTTGCCTTTAATATCTGATATATTTTTTCGACATAATTACGATAAGAATTTCCATTATCTGATCCCCCAAAAAACCCCCCTCCAATATCAATATATTCCAAATCTATGCTTTCTTTTTCTGCAATTTCACAGGCTTTATCTGCAAGAACCTTATACACTTCCGGACTTTTACTTTTATTACTAACGTGCATATGTAACCCATTAATTTTTATTCCCTGAAGCTTATTTAATCTCTCAATAACATTATGTAAGCATTCATTTTCATAGCAAAAGCCAAATCTTCCACCACTTTTTCCTGTAGATGTCTGCCCCGGCAGTAATTTTTCCAGATCTATATTAACACGAATTCCAATGTTGCCACTCATATCATTCTTAGATAACTCCTCCAGCCATTCTATCTCCCTGACAGAATCTATATGGATCAATGCGCCTTCTGAAAATGCTCTGAAAAAAGTTTCTTTCCCCTTTATTGGTCCGTTAAATATGATATCTTTTGATCTGTACCCTGCTTTTTTTGCTAAATCATACTCTGTATCAGATACAACTTCTGCCAGGCATCCTAAATTTTTTGCTTTTTTTATTATATACGGGAGCGAATTAGTCTTGAATGAATACCCTATCTGGCTATCCGGGAAAAAATTATTCAATGCCTTTTTAAAATCCAAAATATTTTTTTCAAACTCCGTTTCATCAAACACAAAACACGGTGTACATATACTGTCTGCTTTCATTTTTTCACCCAAATACTTTTCACTTTTCAACAATCGCAATATACTGCTCGATCTGAATATCTCTATCTGTATATAATATTTTATCTATCTGTATATTTTTAAAACCAGCATTCAACAATACTTTATAAAGTTCCTCTTCATTGTAAAAATGCGTTGTACCACGCCCCACTAAAGCTCCCTCTGTAATATCTACATAGGTGTCCTTCTCCAGCGCCGTTCCAGTTCCGTACCCTTGTGTTCTCTTTCCAAAACATGTAGTTACCATTTTCCCACCTGTTTTTAACATTCTATAACAGTTAGCATACATCTGTTTTATATTTTCCAGCAAATTTCCATAAATGCAGACATTATCTACAATCGCATCAAAATATTCATCCGGATAATCAGCTTCCAATGCATCCAATACCTTAAAATCGGCTGATAATCTTTCTTTTGCAAATCTTTCTTTTGCTCTTCTAATAGCACTTTCAGAACCATCAAATGCATATACATCAAATCCTTCTCTTGCAAGATACCATGTGTGCGCACCTGTTCCACATCCAAAATCCAGGATTTTTATCTTTCCCCGCTCTGGCACATTATAATAATTTCTCGCAATAAATCTTATTACATGTTCCGTCGGATACATTCCCCACTCTTGTGTGCTGTGAACTGTTTCCCATTCTTGATTAAATGATTTTCCCATTTCTTTCACCTCATATATTTGCCATAATAACATTTCTCATGATTTCTGTTACTTTTTTATCACTTAAATACTGCTCTTCCAAATTATTTTCTGTTTTCTGTTTTTTTTCATTCAGAAGTATTTCTCTTGTCTTCCTTAAATGTTGTATCAAGTCAGGCAAATCATGAGAAACCTCATACATCCCCACAATGCCTAACTCTTTTTCTCTTTCCAGAATAAACAGTATCAATTCAATATCCGGTATTTCATTGCTCACATCCGATAAATCTAACTGAATATCCGGTCTGATCTTTAAAAAATCATAAAACAACTGTCTGGCCTCTGTAAACTGCCCCAGTTTTACAAGCTGTCCCATTGCAAGCTTAAATTCCACTGTCTCGATCTTCTCTGCCGTAATACCAATATGTCCTTCTTTTACTTTCAAACTATTTGCAGTTATGTAGACCAACAATAATCCCTCCGATATGAACCCAAATAATCGTTTATGATAATCATCATAACTGCTCACATCAATATACTGCTCCATTTCAAAAAAGATAGAAAAAAGCCAGTTGCAATAGTTATCAAATAACTGCTTACGCATCACACACAAATTACCAAAATAATATTTTGTACCCTGCATCACTTTTTCAAATGCAGGGTAATCATCCGGGTATAGCCTTCTTATCACTTCTCCTGCCAGCAACATATCCTCTCTGTTATGTGCCTCTCCAAAGTACTCAAGATATGGTTTTGGTGCAAAAACCGGATTCGATACCATAAGATCTGCATCTGCCAGTTCTGTTTCATATTGTTCCCCGGTCATCAGTTTTCCGTTTGCATTGAAAAAATAACGTCTGTAATGACATATACCAATGATATCTACATCCGAATAATTCTTCCATAACCAGTACATTCCGGTAAGTTCTCCATAATATGGATTTAAATCGGATATGGAATCACCTGTATCATCTTTCATATATCCCAAATCTGGATTTAATGCACTTCCCACCTGCAAAGGAACATATACTGTATCCTTCGGAGGATTAAATTTTTTATGAGTCATTACAAAAATCTGTGTTTTCATATTATCTACACTACCTACCAAATCTAAATCCTAAATTTCACAAAAAAGTAGAAAAATCTGATTTTTCTGTTATAATCTATCTATATAAAGAAAGGACTTCGCTGTATGAAAATTTTATTTCTCGACTGGCATTGTTTTGGTCGTACGGATTTATTAGACTATTTTAATCAACGACATGATTCTGTAACTTTATTTTCACATCCTGATTACGACCGGAGAGAAAGCCCTGCTTTCATGGAATCTGTCCATCAGATTTTCCTGCAGAATGATTTCGATTTCTGTTTTTCCTACAATTTTTTTCCGTTAATGGCAACCGCCTGTCATGAACACCATATAAAGTATATAGCATTTGTATATGACAGTCCACAGGTAAAATTATATTCCTATACCGTTACCTATCCTACCAATTATATTTTTTTGTTTGACAGTTTCCTTGTGGACTCTTTTCAGAAAGAAGGTTTTACCACATTTTATTATATGCCGCTTCCGGTCAATGCCAACCGAATCTCATCACTTTTAAAAATGTCCTATGACCATAAGCGATTATCTGCCGATGTCTCTTTTGTCGGCTCTTTATATAACGAAGAACATAATCTTTATGATTCCCTAAAAACGCTCCCAGCCTATACTCAGGGTTTTCTTAATGGCATATTAGAAGCCCAGTCCCACGTCTATGGTTATAACTTTATAGAAGAATGTCTGACACCCCCTATTATACAGCAAATGCAAAATGTCATCCACTATAAGAATAATCCCGATGGTGTTGAATCACCTGACTATATTTTTGCAAATTATTATCTTTGCAGAAAATTAACATCAACAGAACGGATTCAATATCTGACTGATATCGCAGCACAATTCCCATTAAAACTATTTACGCCAAACTCAGCTTTTGTTATTCCTCAAGCACAAAATATGGGACTCGCTGATTATGACACGGAAACACCATATATTTTTCATAACAGTAAAATTAATCTTAATATTACACTGCGCAGTATCAAAAGCGGTATTCCTCTGCGCTGTCTCGAAATCATGGCATGCGGTGGTTTCCTTTTGACAAATTTCCAATCTGATTTTCTCAGACATTTTATTCCTGATGAGGATTTTGTCTTTTATGAAAGCAAAGAAGATCTGCTTCAAAAAATTGATTACTATCTCACCCACGATGCAGAGCGGACTGCTATTGCCAGGTCTGGTTACGAAAAAATTTTACGGCATCATAATTATGATATTATATTTGAGAAAATATTTGATATTATAGCATAAATACCTATCCTTCTCTATATACTGCATACCACAAGTAATGCTCTATTTGACTTACAGTATAATATTTTTTTGCGTTTAAATATATTATTTCAGAATTCCTTATATCAATTTTGGTGTATTTGTTTTTATCGTAAAAATGACATGCACGTTGGTTTTTTTCATCAACACACCAATATATTACATTTAACTTTTTTTCTTCAAATCCATATCTGATAATTTCTCTCATCGCTGCACTTGCAATACCTTTTGCCATTGCCTTTTTTCGTATGGCAATGGCAAATTCCGCCATATTATTTGCAATGTGTTTTAAGCTGACTGTACCCATATACTCATCTTCCTCATTAACAATTGCCTTATGAATATCTTTATTCTCCTTATCAGCCCCTGCAATAAACTTCTGGCAGTCATCTATCGACATTCCTGCAAAATTTGTCTTTAAAAATTGAATAACATCCTTATCATGCATCCACTCTAACATCATTGGCGTATCTTTTTCCTGTAAGTTTCGTAAGTTCATTTTTTTCCTTCATATTCGTTTATACTGTCGATTACCCAATCAATCATATTCTGAGACATTCCCGGATATAACGGCAAACTGACTTCTGATTTACATATATATTGCGTAACCGGATAATTATTAGATTCGGATGCATATTCTTCATAAGCTGGCTGTTCCATGATAGGACACGGATAATGAACATTTGTGGCTATTTCTCTTCCATTCAAATAACTGATAAAGTTATTTCTTTCATCAATCATTACCGGAAATATATGAAAAACATGACTATTGACATCTTCCGGTACAATCGGTAACTTTACTTTTTTATTTTTTATGCGTGATAGATACTGTTGTGCTATTTTCCTTCTTTCAGCATTCCACGTATCCAAATATGGCAATTTTGTCAGAAGAAAGGCTGCCTGAAATTCATCTAAACGTGAATTACATCCTTTGTATAAATGCTTATACTTTTCTTTTGATCCATAATTTCCCAGTATCCTTACCTTTTCTGCAAGCACCGGATCATCCGTCACAACTGCACCGCCATCCCCCAGACATCCTAAATTTTTACCGGGGTAAAAACTAAATGCTGCTGCATTTCCAAAACTCCCTGCCCTCTTTGCACCACATTTTGCACCATGTGCCTGTGCGCAGTCTTCAATTACTTTTAGTCTAAATCTCCGAGCTATCTGACATACATGATCCATATCCACCAGTCTGCCATATAAATGAACAACAATAATCGCTTTTGTCTTTTTTGTAATAGCCGGTTCAATTTTAGATACATCAATATTATAAGTCGTAATATCTGCATCAACAAATACCGGTATTGCACCAACCTGCGTGATTGCCAGCACAGTCGCAATAAATGTATTTGCAGGTACAATTACCTCGTCTCCCTCACCTATCCCGTATCCCATTAAGATCAGGCGGATCGCCTCTAATCCATTTCCAACACCTATACTGTAATTCACACCACAATATTCGGCAAATGCCTCTTCAAATTTCTTATCTGCCTGACCACCTATAAACCATTCACGATTCATAACCTGTTCATAAGCTTTATCTAATTCATGTCTGATTGGATTATGTATAGCTGACAAGTCTAAATATGGAATCTTCATCTCTATTTCGCCTTTCCAATAAATTTCAAAAATTCATCATAATCACGAATATAATCCTCTTCTTTATAAATCTCAGATGCTAACACCATCAAAACTGCATCGGGAGAAAAATCATACATTTCTCTCCACATGCTATTAGCAACATATAGTCCTTCATATGGGCGCTCTAATGATACGATTTTCTTTTCATTTCCATTATCTAACAAAATCTTGCATGATCCATGAATACATATCAATATCTGTTCTAAAGATTTATGTGCATGAAATCCACGTCTGACACCTTCTTTCGTGTCATACATGTAATAAACTCTTTTTATTTCAAATGGGATATCATTAAATTCTTCTAAGGCAACAAGCATACCTCTATCATCTCCATGCTGCTGGAATGCATATTTAATAATCTGCATATTTTATATTTCCCTCGCTTTCATTATCTTTACTAATTCTTCTTCCCTATTACTCCATGTATGATTCTGTTTCGCCAACATATAACCTGCCTCTGCTATCTTTTGTGCCTCTATTTCATTATTCATATAATACTGAATTTTACATGGCAACTCTTCAATATCTTGCAATTTATACATTAAAATATTTTGTTTATCCACCGTATTTTCTATTAAATACTGTGTTTCATCTGTAATGGCAATTGCTCCACATAACATCGTATTAAATACTCGTTCTTGTGTGCCAACTTTAATCCACGGTTGTACATTTAATACAAATCTTGTATTTTGACAAATTTCTAACATTTTATCCAAAGGAACCGCTTCCTTTAATTGTACATTCGGATAATTACTATAATTCACATTGTTCCACCCATATATATCAATTGGTATCCCTTTTTTTGCAATTGTAAAAATCACTTTTTGCCTATAATAATGTCTAATATATTCATCTATAATACCAAAAACATCTGTATCAAATACCACATGATGAATTGTATATTTTGAATTATTTTCTTCTTCCAAAGAATCAACTATATTCTCAATAGTCATCTTAGGATTTGCCATTAATCTTTCTATAATCTTCCTAATTATCGGTAAATATTTGTGTTCTTCTATTTTACGCTGAATTTCCTTCAAGTCAGAATATCCGCCAAAAAAAACGACTTTGTTTTCTCTTTCATAAAACTCCATCAATTTATTCTCATATTCTATCCCCCCAAGTGGAAGAAATACCGGATCAGGAACATTCTTTAAATTATTTTTTACATATTTTACCCAATTTCCATCTGCAAACAAAACCATATGAGTATAATGTGCATAACTAAGTCGTCCCTTATGATAGCAAGGGTGGTCAACAAACATCGGTATAATTTTAGATCCTTCATTATCAAATAAATTACGATAGTTTTCTACAATAACATCATATCTTTCTATTTCTAAAAACATTCCATTCATTAATAATATATACTGATAACCCGTTGTATTTTGAAAATAATTATATCCATCTCGTATTATCTGTTCTAAACGCTCTAAATCAGACGATATGTATATATATGTAGTAATTCCTGCTTTTTGAAATCCTGTTTTTAATCCTTCCACAAAATAAGGTAACACATTATATTGTGAGCTTCCCCCAACTAACAAAATATTTTCTATACCTTCATAATTTCTAGTCTTTGGACTATCCATATAATTATTTTTTATTTCTTCAACATTCTTTATTTCAATAGCTTCTAGCAGCGATTCCAGTTTTTTATATTTCTGAATCGCATCAAGTGCGACTTCTGCAATCTCATTATTTTTTGTACGTTTATCTTCTTTGATAATAATTTTTTCAGAAATATCTAAAAGATATGATATATATTCTATATTTTCTAAATTTTGTGTATTCTGATTCAGTTCAGTAATTATCTGGTCTAAATCATTCTTCCATACATTTTTTTGTTGTGCCATTTGATATAGGTTTTCATATAACGCTATACAGCTATGAACAGTTTTATTAATTTGTGTAATTTCGTCGAATAAATTCGTATATGCTTTTAAAAATATATCTTTCGATTCATATATAGGTAAAATCCACTCTAAAATTCTGCCCATAGACACAGAAACCTTAAAATAATCATATATTTCATGACTTGATGTTTCTACAATTTTTACACATTCTTGTTTTTTATATATTACAAGTTCATTTTCGGTATCTTCGTCGAAACCCAAAAAGATGGTATAAGAAGCCCCCATATAACTCGCTAAAAATTCGAATATACTTTTTTCCCCTTTATCATGAACGAGAACCAATGTATTATACCAATACATCTGTTTTTTACTGTTTTTTACTGTTTTATTAAATAAATAATTTTCAATCTCACTTCCTGAAAAATAAAAAAATTTTTTTCCATGATGTTTTTTCAAAACATCATGCGATACACCTGTCGTTGTAATTAATGGTATATCTACCCACATTTTTCCTTGCTGTAATATTAAATAATCACACTCTTCTTGTAAGAATATAAAATCCACATTTATATTGTTTTTCAGAAAAAATTCCGCCGTTTCACCTTTACAAATCAAACATGCTTTTTCTTCTATTTCTTTTAAAAAATTAATCCCTTTTTCATCTATTATTTCACCCAAAAAAACAATCGGCACATCTGCCGGAATCATATTTTCCAACGCACATAGACCATATCCCACTGATAAATATATCATATTTTCCAATACATTTTTTTCATGTTGTACAATCTCCATATCTGACCCCTTTCCTTATTTCAAGCAATAATATATTTTTTGTTCAAAATCCTTTAATGCAGTATGACTTTCATATTTCATTACCTGTTTTTTACAATGCTCACCATCCATAAACGGTAATTGTCCTTGCTGCAACGCATTCAGTATTTCAGCAAGCATTTCATAATCATTATAACCAAATAAATAACCTGTTTTTCCCGGCACAATCAGTTCAACCGCCCCTGGCGTAGGCGTAGCAATAACAGTTTTTCCACATGCCAAAGCCTCAATTAATACCAACGGCATTCCCTCATATTCGGAAGCCAATACGATTGCATCAGCACTCTTGGCACTCTTCCATGGATTCTTCTGCCATCCCAGCCACGACACTCTATTAGAAAGTTTTAATCTGAATACCTCATTCTGCAGAGACTGTACATATTCCGTCTCTCCTTCCCCCACAATATAAAGATTCCAGCTTTTTGTTGAAAGCGATAGTGCTTTCAATATAACTTCTATTCTTTTCTCTGGTGATATTCTGCCAATATAAAACAACCTTTGATTTTGTTTATCTGTCTTAAAGTATTTTGAGTCAGTTTCAAAAAAACTGATTGGATTATACACACGATATATTTTTGACAAATTATTGTATTCCAGTTTTTTATATATGTAATCTGAAATAGCAAAATGAAAATCTGCCCATTGTAAGCTTTCATATCCTCCAAACCCCGCTGCTGCATATTCTTCTACCGGTGCATGCAACCATGAGATAACCGGAATTCTGTCATTATTCTGTAAAACAGTTTTTGTGATGAAACTTATATATGGCCACGCTGTCGCAAGTACAGCCTCTGGTTCTCCTTCCTTTTTTATAAAATCACCATAGACTTTTACCAGTTCTTCCAGATCATGATTGTCCTTTCCAAACAGTAAGGGATAAAATGAAACACTTCTGTTTAGCCAGTTTACACCTTCCCATATAAGCTGCACAACTCTTATTCTCCATCCTTGTTTCTGTAAATAAGATGCTGTTTCATTAATGACATTTTCCACTCCACCACACTGTGCAACGGCAATTACAATATCTATTTTCATCTTTTGTCACGCCTTCTCATTTATATTGGCAAATATTTTTTCAGATTCTTCTCTTAACAGTTCAGATGCGTCTGCAACCAATTTCGTATACAGTTTTCCTTTTCTTGCAAGCTCCAGTCCTTCTTCTCTCATGTTTTCCAGCTGTTCAAATTCTTCATTACGCATGATCTGCATTGCTGATGGCATGGTAAGTATGACTAACTGGTATACATCCTGACTTTCTATTTTTCTGATTTGTTTTTTTATTTTAGTGAGTAATGTTATATATTGCTTTCCCTCCATCTGGTTGTTTCTGCATAAATTTTCTATTTTTATATAATTTTTTCTCAATTTTACTGCATCTGTTTTTAATTTATCGAATTGTTCCGGTATACTTGCCAGATATTTTTTTGCCCATTCCCGATTCTCTTTATTTAGCATAGGCTCTATTTTTTCTAAACATCTGGAAATATCTATCTCATTTGTACAGGTTTGCTCAATGGCTTCTTTTAATGTCATCAATTCTGTACCTTCTATTTTAGCTCCACCTTCTGTTGCATTGATAACCCGAAAATCCTTCACATGTTCTTTATACTCTCTGATGCTGGTTTTATACCACTCTAAGAAAACATGTAAATCAGTTCTTGTCGGCACTTTTTCTTCATAATTTCCTTCTACCCATTCGTACTTAGAAGTATCAATTTCCGGCATTTTTTCTTCAAACGTTCCATCCGCATGCGTCTTATTTCCGGTCAGAGCCAGATCCTGTCCAACGAGAATGATCGTTTTTAACCCAATCTTATAAAGCAGCGAAAATGCATTGGTGGCAACAGATCCTCCCGTCGCGACATCTCCCCAGCGCAGTCCACTTTTTACCATAATTTTTTCTGCAAACTGATACGATTCATCAAAGAAAAATTTCTTTCCTTTATGAAAATCAAGAATTTCCGGTGTCGCATTTAATGTTGCAACCATCGGAATCTGTTCGACACCATTCATATCCACCAAGTCCAGTGGCTTCATTGCATCTACGATAAAAAACATATCCGGTATAATTCCCGCTCTCAGCAAAGGTTTTAATGCCGTATCTACCGCAATAATAAAAGCTCTCCCCCTTGCTTTTTTTAACTCCTTTATGTTTTTGTTCAAGGATGGTCCAGCCGCTACAACTATTCCCGTAGTATTTTCTGGTACAGCCCGAAATAACTGAATTGTTTTATATCCGTCGCACAAATATTTTGCATTCCTCAATGCATTTACAGTCGTAACTTGTGCAAATGTGATTGCTGTATTATATGCAACCCGATTATTTAATGCTGCATTTTGGCACATCTTAATCAATTTTTCAGACTCTTCCTTGAATAAAATATCATAGTTTGGAAGGACAAAAAGTTGCAGATTTTTAAGATTTTCTAATCTTAATATTCTGGGCAGTATTGTATCAAATCTGTCAAGAGTCATTTCTCCTACCCCTTCAACCCAAAATAAAATAAGATGTTTCTTCACTCCCTTCTCTAAGTCTATTTCTTCCAATGCTTTCAAAAAAATATGAAAAGAAGGTTCATATATAATAATATTGAGCCGTACTTCTACGTGTTCAATGAGTTCCCGTAAATATCCAATATTCCCAATACCCATAAATATATAGGTATAGCCGACCTTAAAATCTTCCTGTTCCAAAAGCCACTCATGTGGCGGACGCTTTGCACTCCTTTTTCCTGCCAGAAAACACGAATGTCCATCTTTGGTAATCTTTAATATTCTTTCATTGTCCTCTGACAAAAATTCTTCGATCTTAGTAGTATCTTTCCCTTGTTCTTTTGCTTCTTTGATATTTTCATCCATTCCGGGATAATATTGTGCTAAAGTATTTATATTTTTATCATATAATGTCATGACTCCATCTCCTCCATAGAATCTGGCATAAAAATCTTTAAGTATTCTATCAATCCATAGGTAACAGCATCATGCATCAATACATAATCCTGCTGTTCAATTGACTGTACAATATCACCAAGGGTATCCATAAGCCTTTTTTTTAACTTCTGCCAGGTCTGATCATCTATATCTAATTGTTTTCTCCCCATAAACCAAACTGCAAATTCCTGAATCTCATTTAGGCATTCCCGGATCGGCATGAAATCATTCCGTTTCTGATAATCTAAAAAATCATCTGATATTACTTTTAATCTGTCATATAAATTTACTATTTTATCCTGCATTCGGAATCCCCTATTCCTTTAAAATAAAAGAGTTGGCAAAGCCAACTCTTTTATTCTTATTTTTAAATTAGAAGTTCTAATTACTGTAACAGTGATAATACACCCTGTGTAGACTGGTTCGCCTGTGCAAGCATAGACTGTCCTGCCTGTGCAAGAATGTTATTCTTGCTGTACTGAACCATCTCATCAGCCATATCTGTATCACGAATACGGGACTCAGCAGAAGATGTGTTCTCAGATACGTTATCCAGGTTAGATACTGTATGCTCTAATCTGTTCTGTAATGCACCAAGTGCAGATCTCTGTGAAGAAACTGAATTGATAGCTTTCTGAACTGCATCAATTGTTGCATTTGCGCTTGCATAATCACTTACATTCGGCTTGGTAAGTGTTGTTCCCTTACCAACTGTTACTTTGTCTGCTGTTACGTTTTCTGTATCTGCATATGTTGCAGCATTACTTCTCAAAGATGTAGAAATTGTATCTTTCATATTAGATACATCCATTAACATAGCAGAATTTGCCGTCAGATACTTATCATTTTTTGCATCCAAATAATATGCGCTTCCTGTTGTCATGTTAAGCTGTCTCATATATCCTGCTGAATCAGCTGCGTTGGAAACTATTCCCTGTAAACTTGTAACTGCAGTATCAGTCTGACCTGAAAATGTATCAGCTGCGCTGATAGCTGTGGTTGAATACTGACCAAATGTAAAACCAGTTACCTTCTTACCTGTCTGAGCCTGTGAAGTTGTTCCAGAAATATTGTGTAAGCCTAAAGCTGATGCATTCATGTTACCAATAGAAATAGAAATCTTCTGATCAGAGTTTGCTCCAACCTGTAAGTTCTTGGACTCGAATTTGCCATCTAATAAGTTCTGTTTGTTGAACTGTGTAGTAGAAGCAATACGATCAAGTTCTGATGTCAAAGCATCTAACTCTTCATTGATAGCATCACGGTCGATTGACTCATTTGTATCATTAGCACCCTGAACTGCTAACTCATTCATACGCTGTAAGATAGAGTGGGACTCGCTTAATGCGCCCTCAGCTGTCTGGATCAAAGAGATACCATCCTGCGCATTGGAAGAAGCTTTATCAAGACCACGGATCTGGCTTCTCATCTTCTCAGAAATTTTAAGACCTGCTGCATCATCACCTGCACGGTTGATTCTGTAGCCAGAAGATAATTTCTCTGAAGATTTTGCCTGAGCACTTGTTGTGATGCCTAACTGACGATTAGCGTTCATCGCTGTAAGATTGTGTTGTACTACCATAATTAATTTCCTCCTTGAATTAAGTCACAGCTTCCATGCTGTAATTGATTTGATATTTATTTGTAAGATTTTCCTCTTTGCGGCCGTACGCTCCGGTGGGAGGTTTGTCTTGTGGAGTAAGCAACGGAGTTTCCCTGCTCACTTGCTATATATATCGGACGGGGGCTGGAATACTTTAGGTGTAATTTTAAATTTTTTCAATTTTTTTCAACTACACCATCCAAGTCAATCCACAATGAGCACATTCTTTCCTTCAAATGCAAATCCATACTCTTTGATCTGCTCTCCTGCAATTCCTTTTTCCTTCAGTTCTTCGCTGTATTTTCTATCCTTAATCTGTGCAAGTGCCGACTGCGCGGTTTCCTCCAGACTGTTTTCTTTTCTTGTGCTCCGCACCTTAAATTCCAGAATCACTGCTGGGTCTTTTCCCGGTTTTTTCGGTTCCAGCATGACATCATATCTTCCAAATCCGCTCTCCCGGTTAGATTTTACATAATAGCTGCCCTGTAAATCCACCAGCAGTCCAAGTACAAATCCATGATAAAAACGCTCCGGTTCGGCTCCGGAAGCCCTTACTCCGGTATCAAAATAGCTGAATGTCTGCAATGCGACACGGTTCATTGGTTGATAATGATGCATCGGTGCTGAGAAAAGCCCGCAATGCTTTCGGGTTTCCAAATGCTTTTTCCGGGTAGCTCAAAAGAACAACAGCATTTTCGATGCCATTAAGTTTTCCTTCATACCGGTACACATAGTAATTTTTGCTTTTAACTGTCACAAGGTTAAAATCTGAATGTGTCACATACAAAAGTGCAGCGAATTCGCTGAGTTTCTTCCTGATTCCGAATGAAGAAAGCATCCGGTATGTTTTTAAAGCACCAATTGCATAAAATCCTCTTTTCGCAAAGGTACTAATTATTTTTCAGAAACATACTGTCCATAAAACATGGATTTATGGCTTATCGGTATCACTGATTTTCTGAAACGTACCAAGCATAAAGAAGCTCGCTTCTCTTCCTTTACCAAGGGGCTACAGGAACTGTGTGACTGGCTTTCTAAGTACAACTGTACGGATGTCTGCATGGAATCTACCGGTAAGTACTGAAAGATCCCCACTTTATCGCTAACTGATATGTAATGACCTTTGTCAAGAGTAAATTTTGTCAAAGACCACCACAAACTTTTTATTTAATTGTCTGAAGACACCCTGAGAGAGCCTCGGAGTATCAGTTCCCGGCATTGGCCACTCTGATATACGTGGATTGGTTACCTACAGGTCAATGGTCCGCCGTGAGCTCTACCGTCTAAAAGCGTGGATCACAGCTTATACTGTGCCAACATAGTTAGGTCGTAGATGGCTCGAACCTTGAAATGGCCGAAGCCCTTTCAGAATGTCTTCAGTTGTTACTGGCCAAATGTATGTGGCATAAGCCATCTTACATCTGCTTGATTACCCACTATCACAGTGGGATGATGATGTCAAGGTTGCAAAGCACCGCTTTAGCGGCTTGACCTTGATATTAGCAGCACAGTGTGATTTATCCCTCATGATATGTGCTCAGTCATCATGCCCCACATGAAGCATGCTAACTCTCTTGCAACCGCTACTTTTGCTACATTGTGTTTTTTACTCTGACCAAGCACCATCTTGTAGTACCGGCGTCTTAGTCTTTCGTTTGCTTTGTCGGCATAGCCTATCACCTGTGCTGAATTGCCTGATTGTCTGGATTTCAAATCTTTTGATTTGTAGCCAATCTGACCGCGAGCATAGCTTTGAGCAGCCTCTGTTAGCAATAAGCGAACATGTCGATTGCCAGCTTTGGTAATTCCAAGCAGATTGCGATCATCTGAACTAGTATTCTCACCCGGGACCAGACCTAGATAAGATGCAAAGTTCTTGGCACTTGCAAAACGATTGAAGTCACCTACTTCTACAAGTACAGATAGTGCAGTGTGAGTTCTGACATCAATAAAACAACGCAGTTTCTGAACAGATTCCTTGTATTCATCTTTTGATGCAAGCTCTTCAATGCGCTTGTCAAAACGCTCAATCTTGTCGTTAAGAGTAGTATATGTCAACAGGTACTCATTGAGGGTCTCTTTGTATAGAGCCTCAGGCTGTAAAGATTTTAACCAGCATAAATGCGCTGCCGTCCAATGACTGTTACCATCATAGCGATAATTATGGCGAAGACAGAATGCAAGGATCTGTTGTTTGATCTTTTTTAGATCAAGCTTATGATCATCCCTCATGCGAAGGAATTCCTTTATCTGCTCATCTGTGGCAGTTGGTATGTGAACAGGACTGTAGTTATGTTGGGCCAAGCATTTCGCAATAATCTCAGCATCACGTTTATCTGTCTTAATACGCTTTTTGCTGCGCTGCTCCAGCATAGTAGTTGGAGCAAGTATTATACACTCCACATGCTGTGAAATCAGCTGATGATAAAGTGTAAAACCTAGGCAACCAGCCTCATAACCGCATATAAATTTAGCATTGTCTCCGTAAATGGTACGAAGAAACTCCAGATATTTCAGAACCTTTTTATAATCAGCTTCTGTTTTCTGGTAGTGAGAAGCTTTCTCATCTTCAATTGTCATTGAGCAAAGTGTAAAACTTTCTTTGTGAACATCCATTCCTACGTAAACTGTGTTATAATTCATTTGATGACCTCCATTTGTATGCGGTAATCCCTGTTACCATTATTTTTTCCAATTCATAGTATACAGGTAAATCCACGTTGCTACAAATCGGAGGTCATTACATATTGTCTAAATGACATTGGAGCCTGAACAGTCACAATGGTTTATAAACAATCCTACTTCAAATGCTTGCGCACTTGACTTTATTGACTTATCAAAGTACTATGAAATCAATCAACTGTTTTAGCACAATAGAAGGGAAGGATTCGGTTATGAGAAAAAAAATGAGATCCATGGTAATTGCCACGTTAATTTTGATACTAGGATGCATGATGCCGGTCAGTGCGTTGGCTGCTACTCATCAGACAAAAACAAACTATTATTACAGCTTGATGAACGGACAAAAAGACGGCATTTATTCCATGCAATTAAAAAGAAATAAATTGGTCATCAAAGGGACTTTTGCAAAATCCACATCCTCATCGAAGGTAACTGATAAATACTTTAATGGTGATACTATGAAATACAAAAGAATCACATTTACCCTTGCAAAGAACTGCAAATTCTATTCAACTGGCGGTACTGACGGCAAAGTATCTTATCCTAGCGCAACATTTAAAGAATGTTATGTAACACAACCGGATCTTGGATTAGGCTTCAAGGTTAAAGTTAAAAAGGGAAAGGTCTTGGCGATTTACACAGAATCGTAAGATATATCTGTGCGCTTTTTCCAATTCGTTAAATAGCTCGAAGTCTTGGTTTTCACTTTTACCGTAAGTAGGTAATCATCCGTACCTTGATTTTCAAAATAAGCCGCCCATCGGGCGGCTTGTTCTATTTCTGCTTTCTTGTCTGGAATCTTTCCGGCAGGTCATCGAACCATGGTAAAAGCCTGTTAAACTCTTCTGATTTTGGGAATGATCCCATATTCCGTAATTCTTCTAATACATATACCAGTTCTTTTTATCGATACAGAATCCACGGATTGCCCGTTCGTTGGCATTATCGTCCATTGGAACTTCACTATCAGTCAGGAACACACGCAGATATTTTTCCTGATTCAGGGCATAAATGAATGCTTCTTTCGTAAATCCTCAATCACAAATACCTTATCATTTCATTGTACCAAAGATTAGGTGCTTTTTATGTCAATGCACCAATTTATTTAATTATTTTGCTTGAAAATCAAGTGTTTATACCAGATTTTCCGGTGAAAAAGTTGAGTTTTTTATTTATCTCTTGACATCACACCACCGAATTTATTTTACGACATATAGTTCATCATTTGCTTTAACATTACCTGTAAAACAACCGCTTCAACATTCTGCCGATCACGCAGTGTTATTCATTTTTTCTGCCTTCTGTTAGTAATTCTTCCAATATTAATTCAAAAATTTTATATACATTTTATAGCTGTTATATTTATCCCAATTAATGGATTTTTGTACATTTGTAAATTCATCCACAGATATTTTTTTACCATTTTTCGTACACACCCCATCATCATAACGATAAGTATCTATGATATTTACTTTTCCATTTTTTAATTCACATAAATAAATCGAAGAATATGATGCTCCACCACTTCCATATCCTGCAAAATATTTTTTATTTTCCACAACACCTAGCTCATTAAAAAAGCCATCCATACATTTTACCACTTTATCGTTATAATAAGTATAAATATACATAGCAGCCCTTGCACTTATACTCACAGCTATCATCTCTTTTAATTCATCATTATTAAGATCCGCAAAAAAATAAAAATCACATTCTTTGGACAAGTTCTTTTTATAGAATTTTTTATATGCTTCTATTGCAAGATCATTTTTTTCCTTATTATTCTTATTTGTAGTTTCTGTACCCGCTTTCTTATAAGTACATTTATCCCCTTCCGTTCTCTTCCCATCTTCATAATGCCACGTTCCACGCAATGGGTTTGCTGTATTATTATCCAGAATCACCTTCGTAAGCGTAATCCTGGTATGATTTTTCAACCACTTTCCAATGCCAAAGTCAGTATTCACGCCAATTGAAGCATAACCATACAAATCCAGATTCGTACACAGCTTTGGTTCCGTATCATGAACTGTTGCGGTTGCCTTCAGTTTAGGTCCAATATCTGCCTGCACACCGACAATATCGATCGATCCATACAATTTTTCATCAAACCAATATCCAAAAAATCTAAGATTCAACTGTGGTTCCCCTAAAAGCTGTCCATTGACTTCTGCTTTTGTCCCTTCCCAGCTTCCGTTACTATCTTCACTTATTCGAAAATCACCATTTATATAAGAGGCAGTTAGTGTATTCGTAAGTTTATATTGGATCGTTGCTTTTCCATCTGCGGAAACGTTGAGATAACACACCACATCTGTATACAAGCCATCTCCAAGATATGTTGACACATGACCAACATAAATTTTCTCTGAACCTACTCCTTTACTCGAGAATTTCAATTCTGCTTTTGCTGTAATATCCTCATTCAACGAAACTGAAACCTTACGGTATACCGGATGCAGCCTCTTTGAAAAATCGGCATCTACAATCGCTGTAACCTTTGGTGCTGAGAGTTCCACACTTCCCGAAAAAGTCCCTATGGTTCCTATTTTCTGTTCTTTCAGTTCGACTATTTTCCCGCTCTCAGCCGATACCGTTGACTGTATGCTTGCACCTTTTAATCCACTATTTAAATTGCTTACGGAAGCGACCACATCTTCATTTGGAACAAACATGGACATATCCGCTTGTTTTTCTTCCTGTATGTCCACCTTTTGATAGACTTCTGAAATATCCGGTGTTTTACCAATGATTTGCAGCATTCCATTTCCTGCATCTGTAACACTTTTTACCTTCAATGCAAGCTGATTATCTGTTCCTGTTTTCTTTGGTAATAGAATAACTTTTCCACTTTGTATCTGCTTCGTATTTTCATTTTTTGGAATAGAAACCAGCAGCATATCCCCTTGTGGGATAACTGTATAGGATGATTCCGTATCAGGTAATATCTGTTCCACATCTTTTTGATATGTTACAACATTTTTATGTTCTGGATCGACTTTTCCTGTATTGTTTAGCTTCTTAACGACACGTAGGGCTTTCCTCTTTTCCGCCTTGGTTATTGCTTTTTTCGGAAGAAACTGTTTTTTCTTAAGGGATATGATCTTCTGATTTAATGCCACTTTATCTTCCGCTGGATATTTTAACTTCTTTTTATCCTTGCACTTTGGCGAAACCTCTTTATTTGCCTGAAATCCCAGCGCTCGTACAGTCGTGACTGCCATAAACTCACGGGTTGCAGCTTTTTTCGGGTAAAATTTTTTACTGTTCTTTTTTACCGGAAGAATCCCACGGGCATATGCTGTCTCAATAACTTTTCTCTTACTGCTCTTCTTGGTATCTGAAAAATGATATCTGGAAACTTTTCCTGTTTTTATGTGTGCTTGCTTTAATAATGTACAAACCCACTCTTCTCTCGTTACCGCAACTTTTTTACCTGTCGTTTTTGCATTAATTTGCTGTGGTGAAATACAAGTCACTAACATAACCAAAATAAGTAAAAAAGCAAAAAACTTCTTTCTGTTCTTCATAACTACACGTTCCTTTTCTTTTATGTATTTTCTATATCATTTCTAAATGCTTTTATTAATTCAGTACTTTATTCCCATATTTTGATCATATACCCATGTACTTCTACAGTCAATTTGATTTTTCCCATCAAAATAAAGAAGTAATGATGTATTGTTTTTTCTTATACATCATCACTTCTTTGTACTTTCTTATATTGTTTTTATATGCTACTTATAATATCACTGGAACTCTTCCTTCCAATATTGCGTTGATCTCATCCAGATCTTTACCTGTAATGGATGCAATATTTTCCGGGGACATTCCACTACGGTTCATTTTAAGAATAATTTTTGCTTCTCCTACAACTTCTCCCATGGCTTTACCTCTTGCTTCTCCACGTACTTCCCCTTCCGATTCTCCCAGTTTTCTGGCATCTTCCAGATCATCCTTCATCAATTCTCTCAACGCATCACACATATTCGCATCCCTCCTTATTTCACGATACAACTCATCATTTGCCTTGACACTTACCTGTAACACAGCCTCTACATTCTGCCGGTCACGCGATGTATTCATTCCTTCTGCTTTTCTCAGGAATTCCTCCACGTCTTCTTTCTTTGCATGATTTGACAAAATCCTCAAACTCCGATGCTCTCCCGGCTCTAATTCCTGTGTCACAATAATCTGCACTGGAAACGGCAGATGTTCTGTCACATAATAAATTCCCGGATATTTTTCTTCTATGTTTATGTCCATACTTCTGCAATGTCAAAAACATTTTCTCCGGTCGGGTTGCTCTGAAAATAGATACTGTCAGTTCATTGATTGGATATCACTTTCTTTGTTTAACTACTTAGCCATCACCTAGATAACAGTTTATTCAATTTCTTATCAAATGTTTTGATATCATATTTCTTTACACAACTATACGCATATAAAATACAGTCCACAAAGTCTAAATTATTTTCCGCATATGCGTCAAGTCCTACCTGAATAACTTCTTTTTCTGCAACTGTCACTTCTGACAAAAATTCCATCAATGCATCCCTAATCTTATTTCCATCAACAGAATATACGCCCTTTAATACATATACAACTTCCGCAATAACCTCAATTGGAACCATTGTAACTTCTGTTTTTATAATACTTTCAGCTTCTCTTGCCATTGCCTCATTATCATTCAGAAGATATCTTAAAATAACGTTTGCATCAAGCACTACCATGCTTTTCTGTCACCGCCTTTTCCCAAGCATATTGTTCTTTCTCTTGTAAGCTGGGATCTGCATATTGAGCCAATATCCCTCTCGCTGATTTTTTTTCATCTTTTGAATCTGATTCATCCATAAATTCGTCCAAAACTGTTATAATCAATTTTTGATTTTTCTTTGCATGAATTTTTTCTAAAGTTCGAACCATGTTTCCGTCATAGTATCCCTGCAAAGCCAACATACCAGTCACCTCCCCTTCTTAATTCCATACCTCTGCACGTTCAAGTATAAATTTCTTCTTTTAATTTACCCCAACACCGGAACTTTTCCTTCCAGTATTGCATGGATCTCATCCAGATCCTTGCCTGTGATGGATGCAATGTTTTCCGGCGACATTCCGCTGTGGTTCATTTTAAGAATAATTTTTGCTTCTCCTACAACTTCTCCCATTGCTTTACCTTCCGATTCTCCCAGTTTTCTGGCATCTTCCAGATCATCCTTCATCAGTTCTCTCAACGCATCACACATATTCGCATCCCTCCTTATTTCACGATATAACTCATCATTTGCTTTAACACTTACCTGTAACACAGCCTCAACATTCTGCCGATCACGCGGTGTGTTCATTTCTTCTGCTTTTCTCAGGAATTCTTCCACATCTTCTTTCTTTGCATGATTTGACAAAATTCTCAAACTTCGATGCTCTCCCGGCTCTAATTCCTGTGTCACAATAATCTGCGCTGGAAACGGTAAATGTTCTGTCACATAATAAATTCCCGGATATTTTTCTTCTATGTTTATGTCCATACTTCTGCAATGTCAAAAACATTTTCTCCGGTCGGGTTGCTCTGAAAATAGATACTGTCAGTTCATTGATTGGAACTGCATCTACACGTTCTCCATAGCCTTTGTACAGACATGCATATCCGACTGTCTTATAAAAATCATCAATAGTCAGTGCATCTTCCGGGCTCTTATACTCGATCACATTATATTTTTTCATGATATGACCGATTTCATTCTTAATTCGTCTGTCACTTTCTTCTTTTATAATAAGAAGATCAATGCGGATTGGTTCTTTGCTCAGATTGTATTCCGGCTTTAACTCCAGCCGTTCAATATCTTCGTGGAATTCGAGCCCCGCGGCAGCGCAAAATGCCGGATGCCACTGGAGCTTATCTGGTGCATTTTTCAAATTGCTTCCTCCTGTTTGTGTGAATCACGATTCCGCAACATCGCAATTTGTTTTCGTGCACAAATGCTTAGTTTTCACCTCTTTCCTTTTCGTTTTTCCCTCTGCAATCTTTTCCTGTCTTTATGATAACCTATTTATTTTTCTCCATCAAGCAGTTTCTTGTATCCCGAACATCCAAAATAATCTCATCGTTACTGTTCGCATCAAATTGTTAACGGAATCAATTATTAAAAAGAAGTGATGATGTATTGTTTTTCATATACATCATCACTTCTTTTTACTTTCTTATGTTGTTTTTAGATATTTCTTATTTTTCCTCTAATCCCGGCCACTTCTGGTCTTTCTCCGAAAGTGTCAGCGGTGTCCCATCTGCCATACAATATCCTTCCGCCGATGAGGTTCCCTGATACTCCCCCTGCACATCCGGCCACTGGATACCGATCGCCGGGTCATTCCATGCCAGGCCGCCCTCGTCGTTCGGATGCCAGAAGTCATTGACTTTGTAACAGAACTCTGCCTCGTCAGACAGGACCAGGAAGCCATGCGCAAAGCCTTCCGGAATCAGGAACTGTTTTTTGTTTTCTTCCGACAATTCCACACCATACCATTTTCCATAGGTTGCGGAACCTTCCCGCAGATCCACCGCCACATCAAATACGCTTCCGCGCACGGCACGGACAAGTTTGCACTGCGGATAGTTGATCTGGAAATGCAGTCCGCGCAGTACACCTTTGACGGACATGGACTGGTTATCCTGCACAAACTGGATATCGAATCCGGCTTCTTTCATTTCCCTCTCATTGTATGTCTCCATGAAATATCCGCGGGCATCCCCGTGTACGGCCGGTGTAATCACACACAGCCCTTCGATACCGCCGACATTTTTTTCCACTGTTATCTGTCCCACTGTTTTTTCCTCTTTCATGCTGATTTATAACTATTCAGAACCCCCTCAGAATAGTTACGCTGATTTTAATATTTCACTCTGCCTTCTGCGACTGCTTTTAAATGCTCTCCATACGGGCTCTTCCCATAGCGTATCGCAGAATCAAGCAGTTTTTCTTTATCAATCCACTGATTGATATATGCAATTTCTTCCGGTGCGGAAATGGTCACGCCCTGCCGGTGCTCAATCATCTGTACAAAAGCCGCTGCATCCAGCAGGCTGTCCATCGTTCCGGTATCCAGCCATGCAAAGCCACGGCCGAGCAGCTGTACATTTAGGTTTTTCTGCTGCAGATACATGTCATTTAACGTCGTAATCTCCAGTTCGCCACGGGCGGATGGCTGCACCTGTTTTGCCATTTTGCTCACTCCTGCCGGATAGAAATACAGTCCGGTCACGGCATAGTTGCTCTTAGGCTGTGCCGGTTTTTCCTCGATGGAAACGGCTTTTCCGTTCTCATCAAAATCGACCACTCCGAAACGCTCCGGATCGTTGACGTAATAACCAAAAACGGTTGCCTGTCCCTCTTGTGCATCCTTTGCGGCGTTGCGCAGAATTTTTCCGAATCCGTTTCCATAGAAAATGTTATCCCCGAGTACCATGGCACAGGCATCCTCTCCGATAAATTCCTTTCCAAGTAAAAATGCCTGTGCAAGTCCGTCCGGGGACGGTTGCACTTTGTAGGACAGATGAAGCCCGAACTGATTTCCATCCCCCAGAAGTGCCTCAAATCTCGGGGTATCTTCCGGCGTGGAAATAACTAAAATATCACGGATGCCTGCCAGCATCAGTGTAGACAGCGGATAATAAATCATCGGTTTGTCATATACCGGAAGCAATTGTTTACTGGTTACCATCGTCAGCGGATACAGCCGTGTCCCTGCGCCGCCTGCCAATATAATTCCCTTCATCTTAAAGTTCCCCCTGTCGCTTTAATTCCTGCAGATACCGTCCCAGCGCGTCCTGCCAGGTCGGAAGCGGTGTAAATCCATTTTCTTTCAGTTTCTTTTTTTCCAGTCTGCTGTTAAACGGACGCGCTGCCTTTGACAGACCGTATTCCGCGGTTGTCACGGGCTGCACTTCGGTAGAAAGCCCTGCCTGCCGATAAATTTCTTTTGTGAAATCGTACCAGGAGATGTAACCACCCTCGTTTGTTACGTGGTAATAACCATATTTTTCGGTTTCCATCATGTCAACAAGCAGTCTTGCCAGATCGTAAGTATAGGTTGGTGTGCCGATCTGGTCATTTACCACGCGCACCTGCGGGTGATTTTTTGCCACTTTTAACATGGTCTTAATAAAATTTTTTCCGTTTAATCCAAACACCCATGCGATACGCACGATGAAATACTTCCCGAGTGTCTGTGCTACTGCCAGTTCCCCGCCAAGTTTCGTCTGTCCATATACGTTAAGCGGTGCGTATGCTTTGCAGTCCGGCTCCCACGGAGTCTCGCCCTGTCCGTCAAACACATAGTCTGTGCTGATATAGACCATTTTGGCATCTACTTTTTTTGCCGCTTCCGCAATATGTTTCGTTCCATCTACGTTGATGGCTCTGACTTTTGCCTGATTTTCTTCGTCCTCTGCTGCATCCACAGCGGTCCATGCCGCACAGTGCACGATGGCATCCGGCTGTACTTGCATGATTGTCTGTTCCACTGCTGCCGCATCGGTGATGTCCAGCGGCACATACGATGCACAGGATTCCAGTGTCGGTGCAATATCCGAACCGACTGCCTGATGTCCGCGCTTTGTCAGTTCGTTTACCACATCATGTCCCAGCTGTCCGGCAACGCCTGTCACGAATACTTTCATATTTATATGCCTTTCTTTATATCCCTTTTTTCCCATACATTTCTTTATAGTAATTTTGATACTCTCCGTTTACGATGTTCTCCCACCATTCCTTATTGTCCAGATACCATTGGATGGTCATGCGGATACCATCTTTAAACATCGTCTCCGGCAGCCAGCCCAGCTCGTTGTGAATCTTGGTCGGATCGATGGCATAGCGCATGTCATGTCCCTTGCGATCCTGTACGTGCTCGATCAGGCTCTCCGGCTTGCCGAGATATTCACAGATGAGTTTTACGATATCAATATTTTTCATCTCATTGTGTCCACCAATGTTGTAGACTTCTCCGACGGTTCCGTTGCGCAGGATCAGGTCAATCGCCTTACAGTGATCCTCGACATACAGCCAGTCGCGCACATTGAGTCCCTCTCCGTATACCGGAAGCGGCTTATCTGCCAGCGCATTTGCAATCATAAGCGGAATGAGTTTTTCCGGGAACTGGTATGGGCCGTAGTTGTTGGAACAGCGGCTTATCGTCACCGGCAGGCCGTACGTTCTGTGATATGCCATAACAAGCAGATCCGCAGATGCCTTGGAAGTGCTGTAAGGACTGGATGTGTGGATCGGTGTATCCTCATGGAAGAACAGATCCGGACGGTCCAGTGGCAGATCTCCGTATACCTCATCCGTGGATACCTGATGATACCGTGAAATACCATACTTCCTGCATGCGTCCATCAGCACGGAAGTACCGATAATATTGGTCTGCAAAAAGACTTCCGGATTCTCAATGGAGCGATCCACATGGGACTCCGCTGCAAAATTGACGATCACATCCGGTTTTTCTTCCTCAAAAAGGGTATATACTCCCGGACGGTCGCAGATATCGAGTTTTACGAAACGAAAATTCGGCTGATCCATCACCGGTGCAAGCGTGGACAGATTGCCCGCATAGGTCAGGGAATCCAGACAAACAATGCGATCCTGCGGATGTTCCTTTAACATATAGAAAATAAAGTTGCTGCCGATGAAACCGGCACCGCCCGTTACAATAATGGTCATGAGCATTTCCTCCTGTGTGCATTTGCGATTTCTGTATTTATTTCCATTATAAAAGGTGACGCTAGGTCACCTTCAAGTCTTTTTTATAGATTTTTCTAATTATTTTCTGCACAGGAAGATTCCGGCATCTTTTGTGATATGAAATCCATCTGCCACGCGGGCAGAAACAAATTCCCGGAACTCTTTGTACTGGTTCAAAAGCAGCTGGTTCTGATTTCCGTGACAGGAAAGAATATAGGAAATCAGCGGTTCTGCTTCCGCTATTTCAATCGCATCCTCGTATCTTCGCATCTGAATTTCCGGAAAATACGGTGCTAACAGGTTTTCTCCGTTTTCAAGTCCGAACCGCTCATACAGCACCTCCGCTGACAAAACGATTTCTTTATGGAACTGCTGCACCAGATCGGTAATTTCCCGCATATGCTGCTTTCCGTAGGTACTGCATAGAAACCGTCCCCCATTTTTTAAGACTCTCCGACATTCCGCAAGCACCTGCGGGATATCTTCACAGTAAAACAGCACATGATCCGCGATCACAAGATCAAAAAATTCCTCCTCGTAAGGAATTTTTTCGCAGTCAAATTTTTTATAGGAAAAGCGGCTGTCCTCTCCCAGCGCACGCCGGGCATCCTTTAGCATTCCTTCTGATTTGTCCGAGAGAACGACCCATAGATCCGCAGGCAGCTGTTCTCTGTTTTCGGTCCATAATGCTCCATTTCCACAGCCGAGTTCCAGAATCCGCATCCCCGGCTGCAGATTACACTGCTGCATAATCCACGGAAACCACCCCTGCGGATTGACGGAATACTCCCTGTGCAGGCGAATCCGGGCAGAAATATTTGCCGCATTCTGGTACTGGTTTTTCAGGCTTCGTTCTACTGCCGTCAGATGGATCAGATCCAGCATACTATTCCAGTCAATCGCCTGTTCCGTCTGGATGGCTTCTATGGTGCGGTCAATTGCCTCATCCATCGCCTGCATTTCGTCCATTTTCTGCCGCAGCAGCTTCTTCTGTATCCGCATGGATTCAAGAAGATACTGCTGGTCTGCCGCAGCAAGTGTCATCTCCCGGATATCTTCCAGTGAAAATCCCAGATATTTTAATAAAAGGATCTGCTGGAGTTTTGCCAGATCGGCATCCGTATACAGCCGCGCTCCTGCGGCAGTCCGTGCACTTGGTTTTAAAATATTCTGTTTATCATAATACCGGATCGCGCGAAGTGTCACATGTGCTTTTTTTGCAAATTGTCCGGATGTGTAATACGCATCCTTTTTCATCTACAGTTCTTTCACCTCATCCCGCATTTCTTCTGTCATATTCTGTACATAGGTCGTCTGGGAAGTAATTTCTTCCGTGTTTGCGGCAATCGTTGACACCTTCTGTGTCATGGTATTCATGCTTTCTACCAGATCTTTGATCGAATCCATGCTCTGTGTATTCTTTGGGATAATTCGCCAGAAATGCCGGTGCCAGTATCACGGAAATTTTCTTTCCCGATGCAAGGTCTTCAAAGAAACGGTCCGTATCATCATAATAGTCTCTCGCTTCATGTGGGCAGACATCAAAACATTCCCCGCATACAATACATTTGTCCGGGTCTACCGTTACATAACCTTCCTGTGTTGCAATATTTGCCGTAAGTACAGGACAGCTGCGCACGCATTTGTTGCATCCGGTGCATAAATCAGTTGTGTAAATCAGTTCCATAAACGCACTCCTTATTATGATTTTCGTATAAACCCTACCCTATATGCTTATAATTTTATTACTTTTTACTATATTTGTCCAGCAAAGCCTTGCTTTTTCCGTTATTTTTATCAAAGCACAAATGGTTGTCCATGATTTTTCACAAACTGGATTTATATTTTTTTTCTGTTCTGGATATATACACACAGTAAGATCACACTATACTAGGATACAAAGAACTATTTTCACCAATTCGGAGGTTTTCCATGAAAAAAGCAGCTGTTATCCATGATCTGTCCGGTTTCGGAAAGTGTTCGCTCACGGCAGCGATTCCGGTATTATCCGCGCTGGGCGTGCAGTGTTGTCCAGTTGCAACAGCCGTACTGACCGGCCAGACCGGTTATCCCTGTTATCACTGTACCGATCTGACCGCCATGTTACCGGACTATATTGATGCCTGGGGAAAAAATAACGCACATTTTGATGCCATCTACAGCGGATTTCTGACCGGGGCGAAACAGATTTCGCAGGTGCTTGATTTCATCCGCCAATTCCGGGAAGAACATACGCTTCTTCTGGTTGACCCTGTTATGGGGGATGACGGAAATGCTTATCCGTTTTTTACTCCGGGGCTGTTAAATGGAATGAAAGAACTGACGCTTGAAGCAGACGTGATCACGCCGAATCTGACGGAAGCCTGTCTGCTGGCAGACATTCCGGAAGATGCCTTACTCCACTGCCGGACGAACACGGATCTGCTGAAGCTGGCAGAAGATGTGGCACTGCGGCTGCAAAAAAAAGCCTCACACCCACAGGATGTCGTGATCACCGGTGTCAAATGCCGTGATGAGAAACATCCCGTCATTTATAATATTGCTGCCACTGCAAATGGAATTTACCGGCACGAATCGCCGTTTTTTGACCGGAGTTTTTCCGGAACCGGGGATCTGTTTGCCTCTGTATTGTGTGGCTGCCGCACAAAGGGCATATGCACGGAAGATGCGATTCTGCTTGCCGGGAAATTTTTATCCCACAGTATCGGGGATACCATGAAAGAAAATACGCCGGGACGCGATGGCGTTAATTTCGAGAAATTTCTTATTGACCTGATTGCAGATTCAAACGTGTAAAAACGAAAAACCCGGAAAAGAATTTTGCAATTGATGAATCCATACGATAGAAAGAAGGAATTGTTATGGCAAAAATTTTATATGTGTACAATGATCAGGTATATGCAAATATCACAAATAAATGTGACTGCAACTGTACGTTCTGTATCCGTAAACAGTTTGATGGTGTGGGTGATGCGGATACCCTCTGGCACAAAGCAGAGCCTTCTTTAAGTGAGATTATTGCCGCAATTGATGCCTTTGATTTCACCGGCTACAAAGAATTTGTTTTCTGTGGCTATGGGGAACCGACTTGTGCACTGGAGAATCTGATCGCCAGTGCCAGATATGTCAAAGAAAAAACAGGTCTCCCGATCCGTGTCAATTCCAATGGTCTGGGAAACCTGTATTATAAACGTGACATTGTACCACAGCTGGCAGAAGTGGTAGACAGTATCTCCATCAGCTTAAATGAAGCAACTGCAGAAAAGTACGAAAAAGTAACCCGCCCATCCTTCCCTCATGCTTATGAGGCAATGCTTGATTTTGCAGAGGAATGTGGAAAACTTATCCCACACACGCAGCTGTCGATCGTGGATATTCTTCCGGAAGAAGACATTAAGGCGTGTCAGCGCATCGCCGACAGCCGCGGTGTCCATCTGAAAGTACGTCCATGGGAGCACAGTGCATAAAGAAGTTACCGTTCTCATGCTTACCTGTGAGCACCAGCGGCATTACAGTCCCAGCACATCCAGAAGGATCTGTTCATCTTTCTTTTGTTTCTGTGGATGCTGTAATTCCGCATCTGCCAGGCGGGTACGGATATTCTGCATCCGCTGGTCCAGATCTGCACTGATCTGTGCACATTCGCTCAGTTCCTGTGCCAGACGCTCGGTTTCATCTGCCGGAACATTCTTTTTGTACCGCACTTTGTGCTCCAGACTCGCCCAGAAATCCATGGCAATGGTGCGAAGCTGTACTTCAACTTTCATTTCCCGCTTCTCATTCTGTAAAAAAATCGGTACTGCAACGATCAGATGCAGGCTGCGGTATCCGTTTTCCTTCGGATGCTTGATATAATCTTTCTGTTCGATCAGACGGATATCATCCTGCTGAAGCAGGCAGTCCGCCAGCAGATAGATATCTTCCGGGAAAGAGCACACAACCCGGATTCCTGCTATATCATTGATGTTCTGTTCAATCGCCGAAAGCGTCAACGGAATATTTTTCCGGCGCACTTTGCGCACGATTCCGTCCAGCGATTTCACACGTGTCTTGATGGACTCGATCGGATTACGGTCATATTCCAGCGAAAATTGTTCGTTTAACACTTTAAACTTCGTTTCTACTTCCATGATTGCGCACTTGTAATATGCCATCAGCGTATCCAGCGGTTTTGTATTTTCCTGCACAAAATCCAAAAATTCATCAGACATCAGACGGTTACGGACAAGGTTTTCCGCTGCCTGCTGCAGCTGCGCATTTACTACTTTACTTAATTCGTTCATATCTATTTCCTCTTTTTCTCCTGTAATTTTCTATATAAATAATTGTGAAATTCTTAGTTCCGGCGGACTCCCGTGTGGTGGCTCCGGCTGCGGCACGGGAGTCCGCCGGAGCACAAACTTTCCCAATTGTTTTAAATAAAAAGAGCTTCACGGGAATAAATTTCCATGAAGCTCTCCGCACATGGACTTGCCTGTCTGGTTTCCACATGCCTATATTATAATGGATTCATCCGCAAAACGGAATAAATAAAGTCTGAACTTTTTCCGAACTTTATCTTAATCCTTGAACAGATCCGTAGAATAATAACGGTCTCCACTGTCCGGAAGAAGGGCAACTACGGTCTTTCCCTTAAACTCCGGTCTTTTTGCCACTTCGATGGCTGCCTTTAATGCCGCTCCAGAAGAAATACCTACCAGCACGCCTTCCTCTTTTGCAATATATTTGGAATACTCGAAAGAGTCTTCATTGGAAACCGGGATTACTTCATCATAAACCTTGGTATCGAGTGTGTTTGGAATAAATCCGGCTCCGATACCCTGGATCTTATGCGGACCTGCCTTTCCGGTAGACAATACTGCAGATGTCTCAGGCTCTACGGCAACGATCTTTACATCCGGGTTCTGGGATTTTAAATACTCTCCAACACCTGTGATAGTTCCACCTGTACCGACACCGGCTACGAATGCATCCACTTTTCCGTCGGTATCTTCCCAGATCTCCGGTCCGGTTGTCTTCTTGTGTGCTGCAGGGTTTGCAGGGTTCTCAAACTGCTCCGGAATGAAGCTGTCTGCGATCTCTTTGTGAAGTTCCTCTGCCTTTGCGATGGCTCCCTTCATACCCTTGCTTCCATCGGAAAGAACAAGTTCTGCACCATATGCCTTGATGATGTTGCGACGCTCAATACTCATGGTCTCCGGAAGAACGATGATCAGGCGGTATCCCTTTGCTGCTGCGATTGCCGCAAGTCCGATACCTGTATTTCCGGATGTCGGCTCGATAATGGTGGAACCCGGTTTTAATTTTCCGTCCTTCTCTGCCTGCTCAATCATCTCTTTTGCAATACGGTCCTTAACAGATCCTGCCGGGTTAAAGTACTCCAGCTTTGCAAGAAGTCTTGCCTCAAGGCCAAACTTCTTCTCGATGTGTTTGAACTCTACCAGTGGTGTGTGTCCGATCAGTTCCAATGTTCCTTCATAAATATTTGCCATTTTATTATCCTCCAATTTACTCTCTCTGATTTAATCCCTTATTTTCATACTTCTTTAGTAGGAATTATCTGTTGTTATGAATATACACCCTTTCCCAAACGCTGTCAACTACTTTTTACGATATTATTTTATACCCCTAAAAAAATACACGATACTCCTTATATTTTACTCCGCTTTGCCACAATTAAGACTCCAAAATTTTAACAGAGCCAGAAACTGCACAAAATTCGTAACATATCATATAAGAAGCGTCGTGTATTTTTATCTATATGTGTATGAAAAACCCTCCGACTTTATTACTCGTCATCCTCATCGTCATCATCGTCCGCATCCTCACCGAGCAAAGCCTCTTTTAAAGTTCTCCAGCCAAGGACTGCACACTTCACACGCGCCGGCATATGGGCGATATCGCGGAGTGCCGATGCCTCCTCAAGAGAATCAATCTCCTCCTCGCTGGCATCGCCTTTGATCATTTTCATAAAGATTTTCCCCATCTGCAGGGCCTCTTCTTTTTTCTTTCCGACAATCATGCCAAGCATGATATCTGCGGAAGCCTGGGAAATCGCACATCCGTCCCCGACAAATGCACCGTCGGTAATCGTGTCGCCATCCGTCTTTAATTTCAGGAAAATATCATCCCCACAGCTCGGGTTGACACCCTCAAGCACAATATCCGCATCCGGCAGATCATGTTTAAACTCCGGGCGCACGTTGTGCTCGGTTAAGATTTCATTATAAAAACTTCTATTTTCCATATCCCATTCGCTCCCTTATACTTGCGATGCCTGCTACAAATTTGTCGGCTTCTTCTTCGGTATTGTAAAACATAAAGCTTGCCCTGGTGGCGGAGCTGATGCCCAGATAATTAAGCAGCGGCTGCGCACAGTGATGTCCGGCACGCACACAGATGCCATCGGCGATTAAAATCTCGCTCACATCGTGTGGATGCACGTCATCAATTGTAAATGTAAGAATTCCGGTGTGTTCTTCGGCCCGGTCGGATCCAAGTACATGCACATGTGGAAGTTCTTTTAATCCGTCAAACGCACGCTTTGTCACGGCAAGTTCCCGCTCCTGCATCACGTCAAAGCCAACAGACTGTGCATATTTTATGGCAGCATGCAGTGCTATGGCACCGGCAGCATTTACGGTTCCCGCCTCGAACTTATGTGGAAGTTCTGCGTATTTTGCGCTCTCGCGGGTCACGGATTCGATCATCTCGCCACCGGAAAGAAACGGCGGCATTTTCTTTAACAGTTTTTTCTTTCCATATAACACACCAATTCCCATCGGTCCGAAAATTTTATGTCCGGAAAATGCAAAGAAGTCTGCATCCAGATCCTGCACATTGACTGACATATGCGGGGTGCTCTGTGCCCCGTCCACCACGATAATGGCATTTTTTTCATGTGCCATGGCTGCGATCTCTTTGACCGGATTCACACGTCCGAGCACGTTAGAAATCTGTGTGATTGCTACGATTTTTGTCTTTTCCGTAATCTGTTCTTTTACCTGATCAAGATCCACCGATCCGTCCGGACGGCATTCGATAAACCGGAGTACCGCTCCTGTCTGCCGCGCAACCATTTGCCATGGCAGAAGATTGCTGTGATGTTCCATGATCGAAACGAGGATTTCATCCCCGGCATTTACATTGTTTAAACCATAGCTGTATGCCACAAGATTCATGCTCTCTGTGGTATTTCTGGTAAAGATGATTTCACGCGCGGATTTGGCTCCGATAAAATCACGCACGCCTTTTCTGGCATTTTCATACAGTTCGGTTGCTTCCACACTCAGCGGATAATTTCCACGCAGCGGATTTGCATTGTGTTTCAGGTAAAAATCGCGTTCTGCATCAATGACACACTGTGGACGCTGGGAAGTTGCCGCATTGTCGATATAGATCCATTCCCTGCCATCGACTGTATTTTCTCCAATTTCCGACAGCAGTGGAAAGTCCTTGCGATAATCGGTCATGCTACACCTCCCCAAGTTCTTCGTCAATCATTCTGGCAAAGCTGTCGTCTTTGATGATTCCTTTCAGGCGGTCAATGTTTGCTCTTGCCATAATATTTTCCGCGTGCTCTTTGTCGATTCCGCGGCTGGCAAAATAAAACATGGTATCCTCATCAAGTTCCCCAATCGTTGCACCGTGATTACCAACAACATTTTCCTCGGAGCATAAGATCACCGGAACGGTTTTATTCTCCACATCATCGCCAAGCATCAGTACATTTTCCAGCTCGTTTCCGACAGAATCGGAAGAGCCGGTCTTAAAATCAATCGTTCCACGGAAGATCTTCTTTGCACCGTCGCGCAGGGCACCTCCCACGTTGATCTCACTCTCTGTATGCTTTCCAAAGTGGTTGACCACTTCATTCATGTCGATGATATGTGTGTGCTGCCCGATATAGCCGATATCGCTCCTAAAGCTGCTCGCATCGCCGTTTAAGTTGATGGTCGTATCGGAATAGATATCTCCTTTTCCGAGATAAATCTGTACCAGCTCGATACGGGCATTTTTTGCACATGCTCCCTCAATCTGATTGTACACAAGGGAATTTTCTGCCGTGTGCTGCAGCTGCACCAGACGCACCCGTGCATGTTCTTCCACCGAAAGGCTTGTCCTTACGGCAAGTTTTTCCTCTGTCTGATAATCCATAAACACGGTCACCTGCTTACCTGCCGGTGCTGTGATATGGATCTTTTTGCTGCTGTATCTTCCCTCTCCGGTAATAGAAAAGCGTACCTCTTCGGTGCTTCCCGCTGTCACGGTTTCCTCCGGAAGTTCTGTTGTATGTTCTTTGTCCCACGGAAGCTTGGTCTCGTTGACATGTAACCAATACCAGGTCTTCGATGGAAGTTTATTGATTGTCATTTCTGTCATTGTTCTCCTCCTAACCTATGCTTCCCTTCATCTCCAGCCGGATCAGGTTGTTCATCTCAACCGCGTACTCAACCGGAAGTTCCTTGGATACGTTGTCTGCAAATCCGCTGACTAAAAGTGCCCGGGCATCTTCTTCCGTCATGCCTCGTGACATCAGATAAAAGACGGCATCGTCGCTGATGCTTCCGATCTTTGCCTCATGTCCCACAGCTGCGTCTTTGGTACGGATGTCCATGGCCGGAATCGTATCCGAACGCGACTCGGAATCGAGCATCAGGGACTGACAGGATACTGCTGATTTTGATCCTTTGGCATCCTTTGCCACAACCACGCTGCTTCGGAAGGTACTGATTCCGCCGTCTTTGCTGATGGAACGGGTATTCATATAGGAGCTGGTGTTTGGTGCTGCGTGTACCACTTTAGCACCGGTATCCAGATTCTGTCCGTGTCCGGCGAATGTGACACCGGTGAATTCCATTTTGGCACCCTCCCCCTTTAAAACGCTCATCGGATACAGGCAGCCCACATGGGAGCCAAACGATCCGGAAACCCACTCGATCGTTCCGCCTTCCTCAACGGAGGCACGCTTGGTATTCAGGTTGTACATATTCTTGGACCAGTTCTCGATGGTGGAATAACGAAGCTTCGCATTTTTTTTGACGAACAGCTCCACGCAGCCTGCATGCAGGTTTGCTACGTTATATTTCGGAGCGGAACATCCCTCGATGAAATGAAGGCTTGCGCCCTCGTCCACGATGATCAGTGTATGCTCAAACTGACCGGCTCCTTTGGCATTCAACCGGAAATAAGACTGCAGCGGAATGGACACGTGCACGCCCTTTGGCACATAGACGAACGAACCACCGGACCATACGGCTCCGTGCAGTGCTGCAAACTTATGGTCATGCGGGGTGACAAGTTTCATGAAATACTTGTGTACCATGTCCGCATATTCTCCTTTTAAGGCACTTTCCATATCGGTGTAGACAACGCCCTGTGCGGCAACCTCGTCTTTGACATTGTGATATACCAGCTCGGAATCGTACTGGGCACCGACACCGGCTAAGGATTTCCGCTCGGCCTGCGGGATTCCCAAACGCTCAAATGTCTCTTTGATGTCTTCCGGCACATCCTTCCAGGATGCCTGCATTTTGGAATGTGGACGGACATAGGTGGCAATGTGATCCATGTCCAGTCCCTCAATTGACGGTCCCCAGTCCGGAACCGGCATCTCATTGTAAATCTGTAAGGACTCCAGGCGGAACTGCTGCATCCATGCCGGATCGCCCTTTTCTTTGGAAAGCTGCTCCACGATCTGTGGGGTCAGACCTTCTTTCATTCTGTATGCATCTTTTTCCTCATCGCGGATATCATAGATGCTGCGGTCGATATCTTCTACCTGACTCTTTTCTCTCATTTCGCACGCACCTTTCTTACTGTTCAAATTCCTCAAAACCGTTTTCGTTGATCTCATCTACTAAGGAAGCATCTCCGTTTTTCACAACTTTTCCTTCATCCATAACGTGGGTGACATCCACATGCAACGACTCTAAGATTCGTGTGCTGTGGGTGATAATCAGAAGGCTTCCCTTGCATTTTTCTTTGTAAAGCTGGATGCCCTTTGATACGGTACGGACAGCATCCACATCCAGTCCGGAGTCGGTCTCGTCAAGGATTGCAAGCTTTGGCTCTAACATAAGCATCTGCAGAATTTCTGCTTTTTTCTTTTCACCACCGGAGAAGCCGACATTTAAATCACGCTCTGCATAGGACTCGTCCATGGAAAGAAGTTTCATGGTCTCGGTCAGTTTTTTCTTGAAATCCCACAGACGGACACGCTTTCCGGTCTTCTGCTCGAGTGCATTACGGATAAATGCGCTCAATGTTACCCCCGGAACTTCCAGCGGATTCTGGAAGGAGAGGAAGATTCCCTTTTTGGCACGCTCATTCACCGGCATCCCAGTGATGTCCTCTCCATCAAAAAAGATCTGTCCGGATGTGATGGCATATTTCGGATGCCCGGTGATGGCATAGCCCAGGGTGGATTTTCCGGTTCCGTTCGGTCCCATCAGAACATGCACTTCGTCTTTTCCAACTTCTAAATTTACTCCGTGTAATATTTCTTTATCTTCAACGTTTACGTGCAGATCTTTGATCTCTAATAAGTTTTTTTCAGACATTTGTATTTCCTCCATATAAAACATGTTGTTTAACTTTCACAGGAATGCGTCTTCTGTGAAATCATATCCTCAAGGGTATGCTTCTCAAGGTAATCATTGATCACAGCTTCCAGTCCCTGCCAGAACGGAAGTGTGGTACACTCTGCGGTGCTCTCGCACTTTTTCCCACCTTCGCACAGGCACGCGACCGGAGCTAAATTTCCTTCGATCAGTTGAAGGATCTCAATTACTTTATATTCCGACGGTTGTTTGATCAGACGGTAACCGCCACCCTTTCCGCTGGCACTCTCAAGCATCTTCCCTTTTGTCAGTATGGTCATAATACTTTCAAGATATTTCAGGGAAATGCCCTGCCTTGTGGCAATTTCTTTGACCGGAATGAATTCTCCGGAATTGTGCTGCGCAAGATCGACCATCACACGCAGTGCATATCTGCTTTTTGCGGATATCATCATATCGTTTTACCACCTCGTTTCATGAAATACGACCGCAGCGTATTCCGTGAGTTCTACGGTGTGATTATAAGCCTACTCCCCTACTATGTAAATAGGGGAATGTGAAAAATCATGTTTTTCTTCCAGTACAAATTGCTGTTTAACTGTGTGGTCTGGGATCTTTTGTTTTTCAGAGGGACGGATTTGCGTGGATTGTTCTAAATATAAGTTTTTTCGATGCGACGGAAGAAGGGGGACATTCTCTTTCTCCAGAAAAATTTACAAGTCAGCGCCGATGTTGATTTCAGGTTAATTTGACAAAGGTTTTACTTTTATGCTATTAACGTTACATGATGGAACTACGGCGCAGTTGTAAATTTGTTCTTCCGAAAGAAATGTCCCCCTTCTTCCTGTAGATAGGAAAACTATAAGTAAAAGAATGATGTCCGCAAATCCTGTCTGTGGAACAAACATAAAGGCACCAGAACCTGCAGTTAAAGGGACGCCTCAAAAGCAGCTACGAATGCCATGAACTGGAATAAGCATAAAAATACCCTGTTAAATCACTTGATGATAAGGCCGGGTATCTATAGATGAAAAATTAAAGGTTTAGGTGACGGTTTTCCGAAATTTTAAGGCTTGAAATCAGGAAATGTCACCTATATAGTAAAAATTGTTTCTCCAGATACCAGTTTTTTAGAAAAAGCGGTACCTGGAGAAGCAATTTTTGATCTATAGAGACTTTCCGGTATCTGAATGTTAAATTTTCAATATATAGGTACCGCAATGGTATCTTTTACATGAATTTTATTGGTATAGATACCACGATGGCATCTTTTACTGAATTTTATTGATATAGGTATCACGATGATCTTTCCTATGAATTTTGATTATATAGAAATCTTCCTTTATTTATAATTTGATAATACCCATTCATATAAATACTTCAATAGAACTATTGTTTCACAAAATACCATCAATGAAATTTCCATCTATAATTTCTGGTGCACAAAAAACGGTATTTTCTATAAAATGAAAAAAGACCCACGAATCTCTCATGAGTCTTTCTCCATTTTAGTTTTTTTGCAAAATTTATTTATTTTTTACAGTGACTTTGCACTTATTTGTGATACCGTTAGATTTTACAGTAATGGTAACTTTTCCTGCTTTCTTTGCCTTGATCACACCCTTGGAAGATACGGCTGCGATCTTAGTATTCGAAGATTTGTAAGTTACTTTTCCAATGCTTCCCTTTACGCTTAACTTCGCAGTCTTACCTTTTTTCAGGGTTACTGTCTTTTTGTTTAAGGTTGGATTTTTAACGGTAATTTTTACCTGTCCACTTACACCGTTGTTAGTTGCGGTGATGATAACAGAGCCTTTCTTTACAGCGGTAACTTTACCGTTGGCATCTACTTTGGCTACCTTCGGGTTGCTGCTGGTGTAGGTTGTAATTCCGCTTCCGGATACGACATTTGCAAGGATATTGGTCTTACCCTTTACATACAGTGTGGTATTTTCGCTGACAACTGCAACTTTTGTGTCACGCTTGATATAGCTGATAGAAGAACCGTCCGGAGTCTCAAAGGTAAGGATGGTTGCCTCACCTTTCTTTGTGATGGCATACTTGCTGGCCTTTGTAAGTTTCTCACTGTCGGTTGAGATGTATACACCACTGCTTACATCTTCTTTTCCATCATTGTCATATGCATAAAATGTAAATGGACTCTCGGTATATGTTCCGGTTCCATTCGGATCGAAATACGTCACTCCGGTTCCGTCCGCTTTCAGTTCACAATACATTTTTGCGTTTTTATACTGCGGATTGCTGGCATATGCGGACATATCTGCATCCCAGACACCTGCTAAAACGCTCTGCTGCGCTGCGGTATCTGCATTCTTCATTTCTGCAAGATTTTCGGTACAGAATAAAGCGATGCAGTTTTGGATCATCTGCTCGTTTTTCTCTGTCAGTGCACTCTTTAAGATACCGGAGCCTACCCAGTTTGCATATTTTCCGGTGTTGAGTTTTAACAGTTCTGTCAGATCGCTGCCGTAACGGAATTCAATGTGATAGGTTGTTGCCGGAGTATCCGGGCAGAGGAATACATACTTAAACTCATCCTCGTTTTTGTCTGTGCTCTGGAATACATAACCTTCCATCACACCGCTGAGTGCATCTTTTTTCAAAAACTTATACGTATGGGAAACTTTTTTGCTGTCGCTTGTGGTAAATTCTACTTTGCCACCGTCCTGGAAAGAAACTTCCTTTACATCATTGATAAATCCACAGTAAAATGCATTTGGATCTGCTTTGTCACCATAGGTCGTAGAACCCACGGAAGCCTTCAGCGTCTTTGCGGCTTCTGCTGCAGCACTTCCTCCGACAACGACTGCTGCGTCATCGTTCCAATACTTATTGTATTTTACATCAAATAATGCATCCTTGAACAACTGGATGTAATCGCCTTTTACTGCGGTAAATAATTTATCCGCCTTGGAGCTGTCGGACTCCTCTGCCGGGATCGTTGGTACACTTGTGTTGGTGCCTGCCGCCATAACCGGTGCTGCAGATGTTCCTGCTACCGTAATGGACAATAACAGTGCGAGTAATGCTTTGCGCATCTTTTTCATAATTCTTCTCCTTTCAAAGTTCCGCAGTTAGTCTGTTGTAACTGCTGTTAGTCTGTTTATTTTATGATAGTCTTTTCCCTATGTTATGTCAAGAAGGCAAAACAAAAATGAATATCATGTAAAAAAGGAGAGATACAAAATCATGATCTCTCCAAGAATTTTTATTTGGTTTCAATTGTTCCACCGCACAGCACATGATCGTCCTGATAAAAGACAGCAGCCTGGCCAGGCGTCATGGCACGCTGCGGTTCGTCAAACTGTGCCAACAGTGTTCCGTCCGGCTGCGGATACAGCGTACACGGTGCACCTGCATGCGAGTAGCGGATTTTACCGATAGCCTTGACCGGCCCGGTCAACTTTTCTTCTGCCATATAATTGATATTATCCACATGACAGTCACGAGAAAACAGACTCTCGGACTTGCAAAGCACGACTTCGTTTGTCTGCGGACGAAGTTCCTTGACAAAAATAGGCGTGGATGAAGAAATGCCAAGACCCTTGCGCTGCCCGATCGTGTAATGAATCAGCCCGCGGTGCCGTCCCATAATGTTTCCTTCTTCATCGACAAAATTACCCGGTTTGCTTTCTTTTCCGGTCTCCTGTGTAATAAAAGAGGCATAATCATGATCCGGTACAAAACAGATATCCTGACTGTCATGCTTTGTGGCAACTGGAAGTCCAATCTCCTCTGCGATCTGGCGGATATGTGGCTTATCGTAATCGCCCACCGGCATAAGCGTATGGGAAAGCTGCTCCTGCGTCAGATTGTAAAGTGCATAGGTCTGATCCTTTGCCGCTGTGACAGAATTACGGATCGTGTAACGCCCGTTTGGAAGCTGCATGATACGCGCATAGTGCCCGGTGGCAATGTAATCTGCACCGATCTCTAACGAACGGTGCAGCAGGGATTCCCACTTGACGTAGCGGTTGCAGGCAATGCACGGATTGGGCGTGCGTGCCTTTTCGTATTCGGACACGAAATAGTCGATGACATACTTCTGGAAATCCTCCCTGAAATTCATCACATAATACGGAATCTCCAGACGTTCTGCCACACGGCGGGCATCATCTACCGCGGAAAGTCCGCAGCAGCCGCCCTCCTGTGACTGCACAAAGACATCCTGATCCTGCCAGATCTGCATGGTGACACCGATCACATCGTATCCCTGTTCCTTTAAAAGATAGGCTGCCACGGAGGAATCCACACCTCCGGACATGCCCACAACTACTTTTTCTTTCATTTAATACTCCTCTTCCGGAGCCTCTTCCTTCTCACTGATATCGTTGACCGGGCGCTCTAATCCCTCGATCTTGATATTGTGTTTCTCTGCATAATCCCATAAAGCAGCATGAATTGCTTCCTCTGCCAGTAGGGAGCAATGCACCTTCACTGGTGGAAGTCCGTCGAGTGCTTCCATAACGGCCTTGTTGGTTACCTGCAGTGCTTCCTGGATCGTCTTACCCTTTACAAGCTCGGTTGCCATACTGCTGGTTGCCACTGCTGCACCGCAGCCGAAAGTTTTAAATTTTGCCTCCTGGATGATGCCATTGTCATCAATATCCAGGTACATACGCATGATGTCTCCGCACTTTGCATTTCCAACAGTGCCAACACCACTTGGGTTCTCAATCTCTCCTACGTTTCTTGGGTTATTAAAATGGTCCATTACCTTTTCGCTGTACATTTTGTTTCTCTCCTTCTGCAAAATATTCTATCCGTTTTTCCGCACAAAATCCTCATACAGAGGAGACATGCTGCGCAGACGTTCGATAATTGCCTTCAATTTGTCTACTGTATAATCAATCTCTTCCATGGTTGTCTTCTCGGAAAGTGTCAGACGAAGACTTCCGTGTGCTATCTCATGCGGCAGTCCAATTGCCAGAAGCACATGGGACGGGTCTAACGATCCGGATGTGCAGGCACTTCCGCTGCTGCCGCAGATCCCTGCCTGATCGAGAAGAATCAGCATGGATTCTCCCTCGATAAAACGGAAACAGAAGTTGGCATTGTTCGGAAGACGGTCGGTACGGTCTCCGTTTAAGCGGGTGTACGGAATCTCATGGAGCACACGCTCAATCAGATGATCGCGAAGCTTTATTTCATACTCCGTGTTCTTTTGCATATTCGCCACTGCAAGTTCCGCTGCTTTCCCGATTCCGACGATACCCGGAACATTGTGTGTGCCGGCACGGCGCTGACGTTCCTGTGCACCTCCGTGAATGAAAGAACGGATCTTTACGCCTTTGCGGATATACATGACTCCGATTCCCTTTGGTCCGTTGATCTTGTGACCGCTGGCACTGAGCATGTCGATATTCATCTCATCCACGTTGATCGGCACATGTGCAAATGCCTGTACCGCATCGGTATGGAACAGTACCCCGTGTTTCTTTGCAATCGCACCGATTTCCTTCAGTGGCTCGATGGTTCCGATCTCGTTGTTTGCTGCCATGACAGAGATGAGAATTGTATCCGGACGAATGGCTGCCTCAAGCTCGTCCAGCTTAATCTTACCATTTTCATCCACACCGACATAAGTCACTTCAAATCCGTGCAGTTCCAGCCACTGTGCTGTGTGCAGGATCGCATGGTGCTCGATCGCGGATGTGATAATGTGCTTTCCCTTGCTGCTGTATGCCTCTGCGGTTGCTTTGAGTGCCCAGTTATCGGACTCGCTTCCGCCTCCGGTGAAATAAATTTCCTCGGTCTTTGCCCCGATCACATCTGCAATCTGCTTTCTTGCTTTTGCAACCGCACGCTCCGACTCTCCTGCAAAGCTGTAAATAGCTGCCGGATTACCGTAATGCTCCGTAAAATACGGGAGCATCGCATCAAGAACTTCCGGGTATACCTGCGTGGTAGCCGCATTGTCCAGATAGATTAATTTACTCATACTCTTCCTACTTTCTTTTCTTTTTTAATAAGGAGCACATCGCATGAGATATCTCTTCGAGATACCTCATATCACATAATCCCCATTTTTTTCTCTCTGCCAGTCAACCAGATCCTGCAATGTGATATGATCCACAACACTGCAGATGGCATCATTAATCTTTTTCCAGAGAATCAGGGTAACACAGTCTTCCCGTTTCTCACAGGCAACATCGTCTCCCTCGTCGAGGCATGCAACCGGTGCCAGCGATCCCTCGGTCAGGCGGAGAATCATTCCAACGGTATACTCCTCCGGTGCTTTACGCAACAGATATCCCCCCTGTGCTCCACGCACACTGCGCACATAACCGGCGCGGTTCAATACGGAAATAATCTGCTCCAGATATTTGTCGGAAATCTCCTGCCGTCTCGCAACATCTTTTAAACTGATCGGCGCTCCTGTGTTGTTCAATGCCAGATCCAGCATCAGTCTCATGGCATATCTGCCTTTTGTTGAAATTTTCATGATAATATATCTCTTCTTTCTTAAAAATGTACAGAGTTTAAAACTTAGTATTCCTACTAAGTTACTATACATTGGTAAGATAGATTTGTCAATCTATTATCAATCGATATTTTTCCTGCTTTCTTTGCGCATTTGTTTCTGGCGGTACATATTCTGATCGGCAAGTGACAGATACTCATCTATAGTCTCTTCTCCCCCCGCAAACGTCAGCTCTACACCGATACTGATCATAATGTTTTCCTTGGTCAGCCGGCTCTGCACACGATCCGTGTACTGTTGTGCCTTTTTGGAAGTCGCATATGGGAAAAATCCGATGAACTCATCGCCTCCGTATCTGCATACATATCCCTGCTGTGGGCATTCTTCCTCAAGAACCTGTGCAATTCTTATCAGTACCTGATCTCCAAATTCATGTCCATATGTGTCATTCACAGATTTAAAATCATCCGCATCCACAAAGACAAGCGCACATGCTATTCCCTTTTCCTGATACTTTGCAAATGCCGGACGGATAATGTCCGTATACGCAATCCGGTTACAGATACCGGTCAGCGGGTCCCTGTTGTACAGCATCTGGAGTTTGTTTGCTGCATTCTCCAGCTGTTTTTGCTTAAACTGCGTTTCCAGTGTCTTTACAATCGTGCTGTGAATGTCATAATAATATGGATTATCATACAGAAAGCGTCCGTTTTTCATTACCAGATAACCAACCGACTGTTCCCGGAAATGAATCGGGGTAAACAGATAGGCATTCTGGCTTCCTGTTTCTTCCAGATGGCGGTTCAGTTCCCCGACACTGGCAAATGCCATTCTCTTATGGTTCTCAAATCCATCTGCCACCACAAGATTCTTTTCATCATAGCCTTCCACCGGAAAATCCGTATCCTCATCGGCCGCAAACAGCTTGCGATCCACCACAAAATATACCCCGTCACATCTCAGTTTCTGGAAATAGTCAACAATATATTCAAAAATTTCCCGGAAACCATTGCACCTTGCCATCTGCGCTTCCAATTCCACGAGAAGGGAATCATCCTCATCTTTTTTGACTGCGGCGACAATCTTTTCCTTTATATATTCACGGTAATTTACCATGCCGTTATTCGGACAGCCACAACTTTCTCCGTAAATACAGGTAACCGGAATATAATTGCGTTCTTCCACCGGTTTTCCTTCCCAGATACGGAGCAGTACATCCACACAAAGCTTTCCGATCTCCTCCCGGTCCTGAAATACAGTCGTAATCTGCGGACGGAAATAGGCTGCCTTATCCAGATTATCAAAGCCCGTCACCAGAAAATCGTCCGGTACGCGGTACCCCCACTGTTCTGCCTCTGCACAGATTCCTGCCGCAATATTGTCATTTGCACAGACAAACACATCCGGAAGTTTCGAGCCGCTATGGACATACTCCCGCATATAGTTCACGCCGGTCTCATAGTCGTAATCCCCACATAAAATCGGATTGTCATCCAATGTCATTCCATATTTTTTCAGGCATTCGCAGTACGCAGCAACACGTTCAAAATTTCCGAAAGCATCTTCCGGACCTCCGGCGAAAACAAATCTGCGGCATCCATGCACTTCGTATAAATGTGTCATAAGTTCACGGATCGGACGCCGGTTATCTGCGCCCACATAATAAAATCCGCTGATATACCAGTCCAGGGAAAGAACCGGAACCCCGCAGTTCTGCAGGCGTTCTACAATCTTTTCTTTTTGCCGGACATCCACAATATTGCTTCCATCCAGTATAATTCCATCAAACGCTGACAGATCCGGCAGATTATAAATATTATATTCGCCCGTATTATGCAATGCATCTTTGCTCCAATTGCCATAACAATTGTACTGATACAAAGCAATATCCTCATCCAGTTCCCGAATTCTCCGAATGATTCCATCTACCCAGGCATACGTGATCATCCGGCGCCAGCCGTCTGATATCAATGCTATTTTTTTCAATTGTCCTCCCCCATATACCAATTCATGCCGATATGTTTAATTTATCACAAAAAACCAAAGGCTTCAATGCTGTTCTATACAAAAAACATGTATCCTTTGTGATTTTTCACTTTTTATGATATGATAGGAGTCTAGACTTTAGAAAAGAGGATATTTTATGGCAAAAGGAACTGCTGGGAAAAACTATTGGGCACTTCTTTTGATGATTCTCGCAGGTGTTGTACTGGGTGGCTTTATCGGTCAGCTTAGTGCCGGTGTTCCGGCTCTCCGCTGGCTGAATTACGGACAGACCTTTGGTCTTTCCAACCCACTGGTACTTGATCTGGGAATTCTGGTGCTCACATTTGGATTAACCATAAAAATAACGATCGCCGGCATCATCGGAATTGTGCTGGCGATCCTGATTTATCGATTCCTGTAACAGGTGCTTATTTCAGGAACCGCTCGAGACTGCGCATATGCTCCTTCATCGTCTCCCGTCCCATACGGTAGGCGGCAAGGAGTCTCTGCCGGTCTCTTTCTACTTTGCTGACTTCTATCTTTTTGGGTGGACGAATGACAAACAATTCCCCACGTTCTTCTTTTCCCCGGATATATTCCAGTTCTTCGTTGTAATGCTCATGCCGGTGTTCCATGGCATCAATCATCGCCGGATACCTGCGAAGCGATACTTTCGCCAGCGGCATCAGCTGATTCTTTTTTTTCACATAATCCCGCGGCTGCGTCAGAACCACTACCGTTTTATCAAACCCAAGTTCCTGCATTTTCTGCACCGGAATGGAATCTGCTACGCCTCCATCAAGCAATTCATATCCATCCACGCAGACTGGCTTTGACACAATCGGCATGGATGCCGATGCTCTCATCCATTCCATTTCTTTCTTATCACACCGATCCACTTTTTTGTAAAGAGCTTTCCCGGTTTTGGCATCTGTCACCACCACGTAAAAATCCATCGGATTCTTGCGGTAAGTCTCATAATCAAACGGATCAAGATGCTCCGGGATATCATGATAACAGAACTGTTCCCCGAACATATCCCCTGTTTTCAAAAATGTGCGCAGTCCCGCATACTGCGGTTTATTACAGTACGCTGCATTGTAACGAATGACACGTCCCGGCTGATTGGACTTATAATTACAGCCAAACACTGCCCCTGCTGACACACCCATCGCTCCGTCAAATGTTATCTGATGCTCCATCATCACGTCGATGACTCCGGCGGTGAACATTCCGCGCATGGCTCCGCCTTCCATGACCAGTCCTTTTTTCATCATCGAATCCCTTCTTTAAAATAAACAGTACTTTTCAGAATCTATCATCTGTTTTGTATTCTAGCTTTCTTTTTCCATGATTTCAAGGGGCGAAACCATGATTCTACCTTAACATTTCCTTATTTTTACATAATCCCGCTTTCTTCTGCCCAAACTAATAAATATTTGTTGAGGAAAAGGAGTATGCCCTATGTATGGTTCACTATTTTATGTATTGCCCATTCTGGCAGTAATTGCAAAAACTGTTTTCCGCGCAGTCCTTCCCTTGCTGATCGGCTGTATGATTGCCTATGTAGTTAATATCCTTATGTGTTTTTACGAAAAAGGATATGCAAGAATATGCCGTATGGCAGCCATTGCGCCCTTACAGCGTCCCCTATGTATGACACTCTCCTACCTTTCGCTTGTGCTTGTGATCCTGATCTTATGGTGGATGATCGTCCCTCAGCTGTTATCCTGCATCCGGATCATCGCAACCGATTTCCCCCAGGTTTTAGAATTACTGTGTGAGTGGGCAAACGAACATCTGCAAATGGATCTTGGCATGGGAAACGAAATCCGGGCATGGATGAATGAACCCTTTTGCTGGGATACACTGATTGCAAAAATCCCCCGTCTGGCAAAAGGCATGAAAACTTCCCTGGAGAAACTTGGCAGCAGGCTTTTAATTTTTCTGCCGGGACTGATGTTTTCTTTTTATCTGCTTGCTGCCAAAGAATCCCTCTTACGGATGGGCAGTTCCCTGATCGACCGGTGTTTCGGTGTTTTCCAAGGGAAAAAAATACGTTACGTACTGACGGTTCTCAATCAGTCCTTCCATCATTTTCTGGCAGGGCAGACCATAGAGGCCGTAATCCTCGGTATGCTTTGTACCATCGGCATGTGGATTCTGCGTCTCCCCTATGCTGCCATGATCGGTTGTCTGGTAGGTGTAACCGCACTGCTACCGGTCATCGGAGCTTATATCGGTGCCGCAGCCGGTGCGTGTATGCTTCTTACGGTTTCCCCGGTAAAAGCACTGGTATTTCTTATCTTTTTAACAATTCTCCAGCAGATCGAAGGCAATTTTATCTATCCCCGTGTGGTCGGACATTCCATCGGGCTGCCCGGCATCTGGGTACTTGCCGCAGTCATTGTCGGCGGTGGGGCATTCGGTATCTGGGGAATCCTGTTTGCCGTGCCACTTGCAGCAGCCATCTACCGGCTGCTCCGTCCCTCAATCAATTAAAGCCGTGCAGCAAGCTGCACGGCTTCTTAAAAATAAGCAGAAATCAAATAGAGCTTACGCTCTCTGTGTTTTTTAAACTAAATGGAACCAGTTCATGTGTGGCCGGTTTGTTGAGATCAATCATGCCAAACAACAGATCAATACTTTTTCTGGCAATCTTTTCATACCCCTGACAAACCGTCACAATCTTTGGATTATAATAATCTGCAAGAAGTGTTCCGTCAAATCCGATCACCGAGATATCCTCCGGTACCCGCAGACCCGCATCAAAAATTGCGCGCATGGCACCAACTGCCATCACATCACTCATGGCAAAAACCGCTGTAATGGATCTTTGGGAAGCCAGCATCCGGTTCATGGCATTGTATGCACTCTCATATGAGAACCGCGCTACCGCATAACTTTCTTCCTCAAATTCACAGCCATGTTTTATAAAGCTGCGCTTCGCTCCTGCTTTACGGTATTTACTTGGGGAAGATAATGCCATATCTCCCCCGATAACAGCAATATCGCGATGTCCGTGATCAAACAGATAATCAACCGCCATCTCCGCAGCTGCCATATCATCTGTTGAAACTGATGCAAGATTCCGAAATCCCAGTTTATCCGCCCGATCTGTCACCAGCACACACGGAACATTGACCAGTTCAAATTCTTCATGAAAGTACTGTATATTACCTCCAAGGAACAAAATCCCCATCGGTTTATGTTCCCTGCACATCCGCACAGCCTCTTTCACTTCATCTGCATCTTCATCCAGATAATGCACCCGCAGGGAATAATCCGATCCCTCGATAGTATCCTGAATTACCTCTATGATATTTGTAAACAGCATATTCGAAGTACCTTTTACGAGAATCAGAATACTCTGGCTCACGGTCTGTTTTAAATGCTTGGCATTGTTATTTGGTACAAACTGGTAAGCTTCCACAATTCGCATAATGCGGTCACGGGCTTCTTCGCTGACATCTCTTCTTCCATTCAGGACACGGGAAACCGTACTGACAGAATATCCTGCCTCTTTCGCAATATCTACAATTGTCATTCCTTCACCTCGTATATACAGACGAAAGGTCTATTTTCTAGCCCTTGACAGCACCTGCAAGAACTCCTTCTATTATATATTTCTGGCACACAATATAAAAGATAATAATTGGCAGAATTGCAAGAACAAGTACTGCCATCATGGCACCCCAGTCGATCTGTCCATGACTCTGTTTCAGAAACTGGATTGCGATCGGAATGGTTTTATACTTATTAATATTCAACACCAGACTCGGCAGAAGGTAATCATTCCATACCCACATTGCCTCAAGGATTGCTACCGTTACCGTCGTTGGCTTTAAAATTGGAAAAACCACCTTAAAAAAGGTCTGTAATGGTGTACATCCATCAATCATTGCAGCTTCTTCAATTTCCAGGGAAATTCCCTTTACAAAGCCGGTAAACATGAAAACGGCCAGCCCCGCTCCAAATCCCAGATATACAACAATAATTCCAAGAGGATTGGACAGATGTAAAAGGTTTGCAAATTTTGATAACGTAAACATTACCATCTGGAATGGAACAATCATGGAAAACAGACACAGTACATAAATTGTTTTCGTCACTTTTGTATGGACTCTGGTAATATACCATGCACACATGGAGCAGCAGATAATAATCAATGCAACCGACCCTACTGTAATAAACAGGGAAATCCCAAAACTGTTCCAGAAATTTGTCTTACGGATACCGTTGGAATAGTTCAGCCAGCCACAGAATGCACGTTCAACACCATGGATAAATTTATCCCAGCCAGCGGAAAGCGGCTCTGTTCCAAGTGTAAACGGATGTCTGAAAATAAAGGCTTTTCTTTTAAAGGAATTTAAAAGGACTACCAGAATTGGTGCAATCCATAAAATGCTGATAACCGTAAATGCCAGTGTCCAGATCCAGCCATGTTTTGCCTGACGGACAGCACTTACCTGATTGTTATTCTTTTTAGCCATTAGTCCTGCACCTCCTTGCTTGTGGTCAGTTTATTCTGAATCAGCGCAATAACTGCAACCAGAATAAAGAAGATAACCGCTTTGGCCTGACCAACGCCCTGCCATCCGGTCGTGCCGTACATTGTGTCATAAATATTTAATGCCAGAAGCTGTGACATCTTAGCCGGATTACCACCGGTCAGAGCGAAGTTCTGATCAAATAACTTAAATCCATTGGTCAGCGTCAGGAATGTACAAATGGTGATCGTCGGCATCAGCATCGGAAGTGTTACATACCGGAGCAGCTGCCAGGAATTTGCACCATCAATCTTTGCCGCCTCGATTAATTCTCCCGGAATATTCTGGATTCCTGCAATATAGATAATCATCATATATCCGATCTGCTGCCAGCATACTACAATAATCATACCCCAGAACGCATACCACTGTGTGGATACGATTGTCTTGGAGAAATTGGATAATACGCTGTTAAAAATCATTAACCAGATATAACTGAGTACGATACCACCAATCAGGTTGGGCAGGAAAAATACGGTACGGAAAAGATTGGTACCCCTGATGCCTTTGGTAAGTGCCATCGCAATGAGAAATGAAATCACATTGATGATCAGCACCGATACAACCGTAAATAACGCTGTATACCATAATGAATGAATAAATGTTGTGTCTAACTTTCCGTTTACAAAAAAGATTCTCGAATAATTCTGTAACCCTTTCCATTTCCAGTCTGTAACGGTTGTGAACTTACAAAAAGATAAGAAAATTCCATATACAAACGGTACAATAAATCCAATTGCAAACGCAATCATTGTCGGAAGCAGAAAAATCGGGAAATATTTTTTAATTGCTTTTTCCATAATACATTCCTTTCACTAACTGCAGCCCCTGCCAGTACCAGCCTGCACTGCAGGTGCTTCTTTTAAAAAAGGAGTAAGCGGCATGCCACTTACCCCTTTTCCCATCATCTTTGATTACTGTGCATCATCTTCATGGGCGATCTTCCACTGATTTGCCCATCCATCAACAAATGCGGTCTTTACAGCATCCCACTCACCTTCACCTGCGGTATAGGCAGTCAGGGCAGAAACAACATCCGCTCTCCAGTCATCTACGTTTGGAGTAGCATTGAAGCTCCATGCTACAGATGTTTTTCCGTCAGTCATTAACTTGTTTGCAGCCTGTGCAAATGCATTCTTTGTCTCGTAATCACCTGTAAATGTATCATATGGAGCAGTAAGTCCCATCTGATTTGTAATGGCATCACGTCCCTCGTCAGAAGTGATTACCCAATTTAAGAACTCAAGTGTTGCATCAATATCTTCCTGAGATGCCTTTGCGTTCACTGCCCAGTAGTTCTCAGTACCAACACAAAGTCCTTCATTCTCATCATCTACACCAAAGTAAATTGGCATCATGGATAAGTCATCTGCTGTAACGACATATCCGTTTTCCTCATCTGTTAACGGAGCGAACTCCCAGTCACCATTCTGGTAGAAGACTGCCTCTCCCATACCAAACTCAGACTCTGCATTTAATGCACCGGAATTTAATGTCTTAGGATCTGCTGCGGAATCAGATACATACATATCCCATACGTTTTTGAAGTTATCAAGATAAGTTCCCTTAATGGACTCTTCCCCGGCTGTAAGGTCACATCCATCATCCTTGAACTCATAGTACAGTGGCATATTGGCAAGATGTCCGGCAAATCTCCAGGAAGATCCGTCATCCAGTCCTGCGGAAGCAAATGCCTCTGTCAGGTCAGTTCCAAGTTCTTTATTGATGTCATCAATACGGGAATTGATGTCATCTGCAACTTTCTTTAAAGTATCAAAGTTGTTAATCTCATCTACCGAAGAAACTACAGCACCATCCATGCCACAGTATCCTTCCAGAATTGTCTTGTTGTAGATCAGGCCGTAGCACTCATAGCAGTTTGCAATGGCAGCTACCTTATCATCAGAGTTGATTACAAGAGACTTATCTGTCAGATGCTTGTAAAGCTCAGAGTCCTTCAGATCATATGTATAATCGTTCCATGTCTGTGCTGCGGAAGAATTTCCCACATTGAAGATGGTAGGTGCATCTGACTTTGCCATCTCGGACTGTAATGTTGTGTTGTACTGTCCGTCTGCTGCAGTAAGCACATTTACCTCTACACCGGTCTGATCGGTATAGGTCTCTGCCAGATCCTGCCAAGCTTCGTCTGTCTCTGGTTTAAAGTTTAACATGTAAACCTTTCCAGAACTCTTGCTGGTCTTGTCTCCACCCTGTGTGGATGTGCCACCCTTATCGCTTCCGCATCCTGCGAATGCTGTGACAACCATTGCGGCAACCATTAATGCTGATACAATTTTCTTTTTCATATTTTCACCCTCCTAAAATAAATACGTTCGTAGAGTTACCGTCCATACGGCAGCCCCTGGTCGAAAACGTTCACGGCAATGTTTCCGGTAACGTTTTCAGTAAGCAGAGTATACACCTTTTTTGCACAGTTTCGCAAGTGTTATTCTCATTTTTGTGAAATAAGTAAGTTTTCCTTTCTATTTTTCATGCATATTGCACAACGTTTTTCCCTTTGCTTGACATGTATAGACTGTCGATATATACTTTCATGTATAGGCAGTCTATAGTACTTATCACTGAAAGGAGGTCATATACCATGGGTATTGACAAAAATCTCGTACAGGGAAGCATGGCATTGCTGCTTCTGCGCCTTTTGGAAACGAAAGATATGTATGGCTACGAAATGATTGAAGCTCTTCGCAGCAAATCCAACAACGTCTTTGAACTGAAAGCCGGCACCCTGTATCCACTGCTCCACTCCCTGGAGAGCAAGGGCTATGTAATGTCCTACGAGGATGCTTCTTCCGGGAAAAAACGCAGATATTACCAGCTGACAGAGGCCGGCCGGCATCATTCTTCCGAAAAAAAGCAGGAATGGATGACCTATCAGTCGGCAGTCACCAATGTACTGAGTATGGAAGGAGGATGTTAGGATGGATGAAAAAGAGTACCTGCAGACGCTCGGAGAGCAGATCGTAAATCCGCATGCGCGGGCAAGTATCCTTGCAGAAATTCAGGATCATATTGAAGAACAGGCACAGGATTACCGTGCCTCCGGTATGAGTGAAGCTGTTGCAATGCAGGAGGCTGTGCGGCAGATGGGTGATCCGGTTTCCACCGGGGAAGCTCTCAATCAGGTACACCGCCCGAAGTTTCCAATCGCGCTGTTTGGTCTGGCTGTCGTACTGACTGTACTCGGAATTGCGATGCAGTATCTGGTATATACACACCTTACACCCGATACTGCCATCCTGTCCGATACCTATCTGCAGCGCACCATCCTTTACAATGCAATCGGGCTTGGCCTCCTTCTGCTGTGCATCTTTGGCAACTACATGTATCTTGCAAAAGGCGCATGGATTCTTCTGGCAATCTTTTTACTTGGTCTGCTACCGCCATGGTTCTTCGGCTTTTACGGTCGGCAGTACACCCTCTGCTACTATCTGGCACTGGTCTATCCGCTGGTATATGCCCTGCTGTTATACCGGCTACGGGATAAGGGGGCAAAAGCCATTTGGTTCCTGCACGGACTAACGCTTTTGTTTCTCGTCCGGATGCTTTTTGGCACAATTATCACTTGGTCAACGGTGCTTGCTGCCGGATGCCTGACGCTTTTGCTGCTCTGCCTTGCCATTCATCGTGGCATACTGACTGGCAGCTCTAAAAGGACACTCTGGCTGCTGACGGTGCTCCCCTACGTGGCGGCAGCCGCCTGCTTTGTGATTCTGTTCTTTCAGAACTCCTATATGCGTGACCGCCTGACGGAATTTCTGAAGGGTTCAAACTACGTCCAGCAAATGCTTGCGCTGGAGCAGCAGCAGATGCTTGCCTTTGGTGGCGGCACAATCAGTTCCTATGTGGATACGGAAAGCCTTGCCTCCACCTATGTCCTGCACAGCATCTTCCTGTGGTTTGGTATCGTATCCGGTATTCTTGTGATCGTTGCGCTTGCAGTCCTTGTACTGCGCAGTCTTCACTATGCCCTGCACCAGAGCAACCGTCTGGCTCTGCTGGCCGGCACTGCTGCAAGTGGGATTCTTCTTTTTGAGCTTTTACATTTTGTACTGACCAATTTGGGCTGCAGTCCGGTCTATACCGCAAGTGTCCCGTTTTTGTCCTACGGTTTTGCCAACAGTGTATTCAATTCGCTGCTGGTCGGCATCATGCTGGGGATAATCCGCAACCAAAATGTGCTGTCGGAAACGACGGCTTCTTTGCGGGGTCTGCGCGCCTAAACAGTCAAGTATCTTGTAACACAGGCAGACTCTTTAAAGGATGCTATGGAAATAGCTGTTGAATGTCTGGCCTCACATCTTCATTCTTGTAAAACAGATGGAGAAACCATGTAATTTTTCAGCTTAGAATTTTACAAGATAAAAGAGCTTTGCATTTTCGCAAAGCTCTTTTCTATATCCTCTAATTTTCCCGTATTGTTCCTTTATTCAATAAAATTCCGCAGATATCTTGCACTCAGACGGATCGCACGCTTGGCATCCTCGATATCCTTTTCAAATGACTTATCCTCAATCTCGATTACTGAGCAGCCCTCGAATCCGATATCTGTCAGTGCTGATACATATTTGCCCCAGTCCACATCACCGAGTCCCGGAATCTTTGGAGACATATACTCAAGCGGAGTTGCCATCACACCCACATCTGCCAGCTTATCCCAGAATACCTTGATATCCTTGTAATGTACATGGAAAATCTTATCCTTAAATTCATAAATTGGCTTGATATAATCAATCTGCTGCCATACAAAGTGGGAAGGATCATAATTAATTCCCAGATTGGGGCTGTCCAAAATCTCAAATACTCTCCGCCAGTTTGCCGGCGTTGACATAATATTCTGTCCGCCCGGCCACTCATCATTGGTAAAGAGCATTGGACAGTTTTCAATGGCAATCCGCACGCCTTTTTCCTCTGCATACCGTACAATCGGTGTCCAGACCTCTTTTACCAGCTCCATATTTTCATCCACATTTTTCTTGGAATCACGTCCGATAAATGTTGTAATCATATTGACACCGAGCAATACAGATGCGTCCATCAGTTTGTATAAATGGCTGATATAGCTGTTTCTTTTTTTCTCGTCCGGCTCCAGTGTGTTGGGATAATATGCGAGGGAAGAAATCTCTACGCCCTTTTCCTGACAAAGCTGCTTGATTTCTGCCGCCTTCTTCTCGTCCAGATTGGCAACATCAATATGGCTTACACCCGCATATCTTCTCTGTGCGCCGCCCTGTGGCCAGCAGGCTACCTCCAGACATTCCAGCTGATTTTCTGCGGCAAAATTCACAACTTCCTCAAATGTCATGCCCTCGCAGATAGATGTTAATAAACCGAATTTCATCATGTTCGTTTTCTCCTTTCCATTACTTTGCAGCGTCATTTCGCTTCATTGCTTTCGTTTGATTTATTTTGATTGTACAAAAATCCACGTGGCTTCACTTCCCACATTTTGTCGCATTACAAGTAAGAAAACTGACATTTTTATTTTTCGGTTTTATTTTATAAAAAAAAAGTCAAAAACAAGCTGTCTGTTTTTGACCTTTGAAAATGCATCTTATCTATTTGTATTTTTCATGATTTGAGCGGCTGAGGCTGCATTTCCATTCAACATAACAGAAGCAGTTGCAAAATAATCTGCATTGTCCAGAAAATAACCTTTCAGGCGCTGAAACCAGGTTCTATTCTTTCCTACGTTAGCGTAGCATTTTGTCATTGTCGTATTGTTTCCCATAATTGTCATCGTATTGTTCATCTCAATCTCTCCTTTTTTCTCTCCATATCCTCGTTACATGTTGTATTTTACGCTTGTTTTTTTTCTAAAACCAGTGCTATAATTATCCTGTTTTACAACGATATTGACATTTTTATATAAAATAACCGCGAATAAAGGAGATTTTTACAATGAAAACTGTATATCACGAGGCCATGCATCCGTTGGGAAATCTTGGTCTGAAAATTTCCATGGCGGCTCTCGAAAGCCCGCACATCCCTATGCACTGGCATGACGCAATGGAAATCCTGTTCTGTCTCAATGGAGAAGTCACCATTCAGATTGATCACGAAGCCTTTTTGCTTTCCCGCAACCAGCTGGTCGTTTTTGACTCTAAGGAGATGCATTCCATCCAGTCTGCCTCTCCTCTTTATATGTTTTTATGCATTCATGTGGACAAAAAGCAGATGGCATTGTACTGCCCGGATCTGGAATTGTACCACATCCAATGTCAGCCACTGCCGCTGGATCACCCCAAGTCAACAGAATACCTTACGCTCTGTCAGCTTGCCCGTGACCTCACCCGTTCCAGTATTAAAAAAGAAAGCACCAGCACCATGCGCTCGGATGGTATCGCTCTTTTGATGCTGTCCGACCTGATCCAGTCGTTTTCGGTGTATGCCCCTTTGGGGACCGCAACTGGTGAGAAAAAGCCAAATGACGCACTCCGCGTGATTATTTCCTATGTTACTGAGCATTATCCGGAAAAAATCACCTTGAACGATATTTCTGCCAGAATCGGCTTCAGCAAGGAATATTTCTGCCGCTTTTTCAAACAGCATATGGGAATTACGTTCCTGCAATATCTCAATGAGGTGCGGATCTCCCATGCCGGGCGTCTGCTCAGCTCCACGGAGCTTTCCGTTGCCGAGGTCATGCACCAGATCGGTTTTACGAACCAGACTGTATTTAACCGTATGTACAAGGAACTTTACGGTATGACACCCCGACAGTCCCGCAAATATGTAAAGCCGAACAGCATCCCTCATCTGATTCCGGAGGAGCTGGTCTAAGAGTAAGTCAAAAAAATGATAGCAGATTATAACCTCCTGTTTCTTTTGAACTTTATTTTGGTCAAAAATGTACTTTCCGCACAGAAATAAGGTGCATTTTTCGAAAGGCAGACCACTCGTTTTCATTTATAATGAAAGCCAGAAAAGTAAACACCAGACCAAAGCAAGGAGGTTTTCATTTTATGATTATTAAACTTGGAATCATCGGTTTCGGCGGAATGGGAAAATGGCATGCGCAGAACGCTCCAAGAGCAGGTGTTGAGATTGCTGCTGTATGCGACATTGCCGAAGAAAAACAAAAAGAAGCAATTGAAATGGGGTATCGGCTGTATACGAATGCGGATGAGCTTCTGGCAGATCCTGAGGTCAATACCGTTATCCTGACCGTTCCCAACTATCTGCACAAGGAAATGTGCATCAAGGCCGCCAAAGCCGGGAAGAACGTTATTACCGAAAAGCCCGCTGCCATGAGTGTGCAGGAGCTCGATGAGATGGAGGCAGCCTGCAAGGAGGCAGGAGTCTTTTTCACCTCGCACCAGAACCGGCGCTGGGACAAGGATATGCTGACCGTGAAAAAAGCATATGATGAAGGACTCCTTGGCAATATTTTTACGATTGAATCCAAGCTGCATTCCGGCAACGGATACATGCACGAATGGCATCTGTATAAAAAATACGGCGGCGGCATGATCTACGACTGGGGTGTGCATCTGATCGACCAGATCCTGTTTATGATGCCGGATGCCAAAATCAAATCCGTTTATGCAGACATCAAAAATGTACTGCATGAGGAAGTTGATGACTACTTTAAGATCATTCTGAAAATGGATAACGGTGTAACCGCCCATATTGAGCTGTCCACCTATATTCTAAAATATCAGCCGCGCTGGCTTGCTGCCGGTGACAAGGGCACCATGATTGTAGAGGATTTCGGCTGCAATGGCAGCATTTACCGTACCGGAAAGTTGTTGGAAAAACTTCCTCCACAGATTACTGAAACCGAGGCCGGTCCAACCCGACAGTTTGCACCTGTTCCACCAGGAGGCATCGTAACCGAGCCGCTTCCAGAGATTCAGACCGACTGGGTAGATTTCTACCGGAATGTTTCGGATGTGCTGAATGGAAAAGCTGAATCTAAAATCAAGATTTCCGAAGTCCGGCGTGTACTCTCTGTGATGGAGGCCGCGTGGAAATCTTCAGAAACCGGAGAAGCGATTCTGTTTGAATCCTAGTACAGCGTTTTTACTACCGTTCTCATACACAAACTGCAACCGCATATGCCTATCGCCTTAGGCGATAGGCATATATGTGGGTATCATTTATATCTTTTACGCATACAAAATCAGCAAGTGATTTCATGCAAACCATTTCAGCCGGATAAACGCAATCTCATTCGCCGCTAGCGTTACATCCAGATCCAGCGTCTGCTCCTTCGCTTCAACCTTCTGGATTTTGAGTCTCGGCTCACAGGTTCGGCGGAAATATTTGATATCATTTCTAGTCAATTCACTTTCGTATTCCATCTCCGCCCAGATATCCAGAACACTTCCGTTTTTTTCATTGATACTGTAGGTTTTCATCTGATACACACCATCCCGGACATCGCGCAGCCGGATCGCAAGCTCCTTTGCCTCCCGATCCTCAAAATATTTCCAGATATTCTCCTTATCCAGCTCATTTTCCGCGGAAAGATAATAGTTGTAATTGAGCTTTTTCGCATTGTGACAGAGGATGCCGTAGCTCCCATGACCATCTGTTGTCAGAATACAATTCTCCCCTTTTCCGATATAATACGGTAGCAGCCGGTTCAAAAAGTCAAAGGCAAAGCCTGCCGGTTTTAATATCCCATCCTTTGTAATAATTCCCGTGCCTCCATAAAGCATATCGTGAGAATCGTAGTATTCCGAGGTCCGGTCACTTCCCTGAAACAGTGCCATACCCTCGCACAATGGATAGCAGTCCAGAATATTTTTTACCACATAAGCGCCCTTAAAGCAGGTGTCATTGATATAATTTCGATCCGAAATCGTCAGGTTCCATTCCGTAACATACACCGGATACGTCTCCTCAATTCCGGATTCTGCCATATACCGTTTTACCTTTTGCATATAATGAAGGAAGCCTTCACTGTCTGTCAGACGCTTGCTGTAGTTATCCTGCGCGACCTCCCCCTGCTGATATGCATAATACAAAAATGAGAGATAATCCGGGAAATACGGTTCCTTTTTCCATTCCTCCAAAAACTTTGCATATACGTTTTGGATATCATACAGAAATCGAAAGCCGCCTCCGCCCACCTGAATCTCCTCACTGTAACGGTGAATGACCTCATAGGTGATATTAAACAGCCGGAAATAGCCCTTCATCCCCTCCCAGTTTTTTTCTGTATCCTCCCGAAACCACAGCTCCATTCTCCACGTTCCGATCTCTGTCCTTCCATACCGGTGAAGCAGATGCCGCATCATAGCATCAAGCACACACTTCCACTTCTCATCTCCCGGAAACGCATCCTCATTCCTTTCGAAAATCAATGCTGTCTGCACACTTCCATACAATCTGCGCGGCTTCATCCCCAGTTCAATATGCGGTTTTAATCCATTCTGCAGCAGAAAATCGAGAATTGAATCCAGTCTCGAAAAATTATACCCTTCTTCTCCGCTGGAAATATCAATCAGCATATCCTTAGAGAAAATATTCCAAAACCTGACATAGTGAAACTGCAACGCCTCCTTCAGGTAAATCACATGCTCCCGGATTTCCGATCTCAGCAGATCCTCCGCCGCACCGATATTGATCATATCCTTCCATATATACTTGGTTTGCTCCTGCGTCTGCACCGAAAATTCTATCCTGACTTCTTCCTTGGTCTTTTGTTCCTCTCTCTGAAGACCATCGTTTCTGAGAAATTCTTCCAGACGCTCCTCTACGAGCTGATCGTTCTCCTCTTTTTGGGCATTCTGCTCCTTCACCTTTGCCTGCTTACGGAACGCAGATGGCGTCTCTCCATATGCCGCCTTAAACGCCTTATTAAACACGGTGACATTGGAAAATCCATTGTCATATGCAATCCTTGTGACCGGCTGCTCGGTATACAACAGGTCATCGACTGCATGATACAACCGGACATTTGCTAAGTATGCAGCAAAATTCATCCCGTAGTTTTTCTTAAAAAAGCGCGAGAGATAGCCGACCGAAAGATAGAGCTGGCTGGCAAGATCGTTTAAACTGATCGACTGGTTGTAATTTGCCCGGATATAATTATTGATCTGGGATAAGCGGTTTTCGAAGCGGTCTGCTCCATCCTCTAAATGCCGGTCACCGGTACGGACAAGGAAATAGGAGGACAAGAGATCCATGACCTGGTAGCACAATGCAATATGCCCGAAATTCGCCACCCCTCCTCGAGTGCTAAGATAATGATTCAATAATTTTTTCAGTGTTTCCCTCATCTCCCGGTAGCGATCCGTATCGCCCTTGGTGGAGTCACACCAGAAAATGATATCGGTACTTTCGAAAATATCACTCACCAACTGATAAGTAATGTAAAGCCGGGCAAAAAGAATGTCCGGGCTGCCCTTTAGACAATGCCTCTTGTTTGCATTGATGACCAGAATATCCTCCGGCTGCATATGCGTTGTCTGCTCTCCCATCGCCACATCTAACGTTCCCTCAAGCACAAACAACAACTCGATATCCTGATGAAAATGCTCCCGCTCCTCTCTGATATTTAACACCTCAATTTTTAATTTTTCCTGTTTGAAATGCCTCTCCATTGTTTTTCCCCGTCCTGTATGCATGCACAAAACTCTGACTGAACGCCTTGGGGCAAATTCTGTCAGAGTCTGTTTTTTTTGAATTGTTCCTTTCCTAGATTATATTATTTTTCATCTCTCTGTGCACGCTTTTTCTGGAGATTTTCGATAATTTCTCCACTTTTCTTTTCATTCAGCGGATACATTGCCAACGGAATCAGACAGCACAGATACATGATACCAAAGATTAGGTTGACTGTCACATTGATTCCATTGAGTGCTGCTGCGGTCTGCTGTGCATTGGCAATATAGCCAGTTGCTCCCATGATCAGAAGCGCACCCGATACGCCAAAGGCAGAGCCAAACTTCGTGGAAAGTGAAACCGTTGCATAGGAAATTCCATCGGAACGCACGCCTGTCCGGTCTTCCTGATAATTGATGGCATCCGGAACCATCGCCATCGGAATCGGGAAGGAAAAGCAGAAGAAACCATAGGCACAATGCAGTCCCAGCAACAGTGGAATATTTGTATATCCGGCAGTTTTTCCAATGATAAAAATCAGGATCAGGGAAATTGCTGCTCCGATATAGCCGATCGCTGCCATCTTTTTCTTTCCGATCTTTACGATATAATTCTTGGTCAGAAAGATTCCTATAACGGTAAATAACGATGGCAAAGACATAAACGCTGCGATCAGGTCATACCGCTGCACATTGTACATCAGGTAATAAATCACCACTCCCATACGACCGAAAAATGCGGTCATTGCCAGAAGTTGAATAAAAAACACTAAAATTAAAGGCTTATTTGATAATACTGTTTTGATACTTGTTCCAACGGATACCTTGGTAGCACCTGCTGCCGGCTTGATGGTTTCCTTGCAGTTTACATATACAAAATAGAACAATGGCAAAGCACAGATCGCAAATAAAATTGCCACCTTTGTGTAGGCGCCTGCGGTGTAGCTTTCTGAGCCGCCGGAAAATTTCATCAAAAGCGGCGCGGTAATCGCATTGAGTAGAACAGAGCTTAAATTCGTTCCCATCATTCTCCAACTGTTCAGCTGCGCAATATCCTCCGGATTCGTTGTCATAACGGTAGACAAGGAACCGTAAGAAAGGTTTACAACCGTATAAGCCATGCCACATCCAATATATGTAATTGCCGCGTAAATAACTGCCGCATTTCCCCTCCCTATCGTGGTAAATGCCAGAACGGACAACACAGCCAGAATCGGTGCTCCGAACAGAATATACGGGCGGAAGCGTCCCCTCTTGGTATTGGTGCGTTCTGCAATTGCACCAAACATCGGATCGTTTACACCATCCCAGATTTTTGCAATCAGCATGATTGCTGACGCAATAGCTGGAGCCATTCCAACCACATCGGTATAAAATACAGAAAGATAACTTCCTATAAAGGTCCAGCAGAGATTGCTGGCGAAATCGCCCATTCCATAGGCAAACAATGTCAATTTTGACAATCTTTTTTCTGATGTATTCATAGATTCCCCCATTCCCAACACCCGCTTGACATATCCCCCGTTCAGGAATTAGAATGAAACAAGGTTATGAATAAACTGCTTCACGGTAGTATTCATTCCATACGCATACGGTGATGCCACACCGTATGCGTTTTTTCATCAAACTGATCTTGATTCCTATTCTATCTTATCTCATTACTGGTTCAATAACTTTTTCACCATTGCTACATGACGTGTTGTCTGCTCAATCGCATCATAACCACCCTCATCCTCATACTCGGTGACGATAAAGCCGTCATAGTCAGATGCTGCAACCACCGGAATGATCTCCTCATAAGGAATTGACACTTCGTGAAGATTCTCATCGACATAATGACATTTTCCGTGCATCTCAAAGCAATACGGCAGAATCCTTTTCAAGCCCTCCAATTCCTTTGTGCAGCTCTTTCTGAACTGGACGAAGCCATACATGCTGTTTAAGGTCCCTCCCAATGCTGGACATTTTTCGATATCCTCTGCCATAATCTTCATGGCCTCCTCCAATGGAACCTCATCGTAGCGAAGCTGTGCACACTTGTTTAGCTGCTCCTCGGTTGCGCCTGCTGCGAGTGCTCTGTCCCAATACGGCTTGTTTGGCTTGATTGCAAAGCATCCAAAATCCGGTACAAAACCGATGTATTTGCTTCCGGTTTCCTCGATGACCTTCACATAATCCATAATGGCTGGTGTGATCGGACTTTCCGGATTATGAATTTCGATTCCCACATGGACGTTATAAGCCTCTGCGTATGGTGCGATCCGTTTCAAGCCCTCCGGAGAAAGTAGATACTGCTCGCGCATCACGGTACAGCCAAGTTTGTTGGCAGACATGATATCGGTAATCGCACGCGCCACCATCTCATCTTCCGTCAGATCGCGATCCTTTAACATTCCCCGATCCATATTTGCCGAATAGCAGATCGGTCCGATGCCATATTTCTCCTTGCATTTGTTGATAAATTCCACGAATTCATCCGAGACAAACGGGTAGGATGGAATCATCTGTGTTGCCACGATCTCGTAGCCTTCTGCGCCAAGCTCCGCTGCTGTGCGGATTACGCCCTCCAAATCCAGTTCTCCTTTCAAATAAGGAGTGCCCAGTGAAAATAAAGTAATTCCTGTTTTAACTTTTGACATTTTCTTTTCCTCCTTAATCTGTAATTGCCATGGTTTTGGTTCCGCAGCTGTCTACCGGCATGTATCTGTGATCCGGTCCGATCGGCATATATGGGGATCGGAAAAACAACGTAACATCAATCTTATGCTCGCCCTCCGGAAGTCCTCCCGGATAAATCACCTTAATCGTAGCCGGTTCAATCACCTGCCAGAATTCCGTATAACATTTATCGAACTCTACCGGACTGAATTCTTTTCCGTTGATGCAGAACTTGATCCGCTCCGCCGGTACTTCAAAATCGTCCACCTTTACCTTAAATTCATCAATGACAGAAAGAAAATGTCCACGATAGTAACTCAGACGGATATCAAACTGATATCCCATTTTCTTACCATCTACATAATAATGCTTGAGGCTGTCACTTACGACAACATCCACAAAATTCATTCGCATTGCAAATCCCATGTTCTCCCTCTCCTTTTCTTTAGAATTTGATTTCCTTATTTGCCTTCGCAGACTGATAGATCGAATCTAAAATCTTAGTTACGGCAAGTGCTTCCTCTGGTTTTACAAGTGGTTGTGTGCCATTTTTGACTGCCTCTAACCACTGCCTGTTATCAATCGTGCCTTCTTCTCCGCCACCGCCGCCGAAGTATGCAACACCGCCTACCGGGGAGAGTTTTTCTTCCATCAGCTGTCCGTTTCGTCCTCTATTATAAATCAGCTCATTCTTGCTGTAGCTCATACCGGAATGAATCTCAGCTCCTGCTGCGGTACCACAGAGTGTTGTAGAGGCTTCTCTGGATTCAAGAATATTGAGTGCCCAGCTTGCTTCTAAGGAGATAGTTGCGCCATTTTTCATTTTGATAAAGCCCATTGCGGAGTCCTCTACCTCATAGGTCTTTGGATTCCACGGTCCAAACAGGTTGCCCTCGGTTGCCTGCTCTAAACCGCCCAGCTTGTAGAAAACAGAACCAGATACGCTGTCAATATCGTAATTGTTCATACACCATAAGGTAATATCCAATGCATGTGTTCCGATATCAATGAGTGGTCCGCCGCCCTGTGCTTCCTTATCCATAAATACACCCCAGGTCGGAACTCCTCTTCGTCTTACGGCATGTGCCTTTGCATAATAGATATCTCCCAGATCACCCTTCTGGCATGCTGTGTGAAGGTTCTGTACCTCCGGACGGAAGCGGTTCTGATAGCCTACCGTAAACTGCATGCCGGATTTCTTCCATGCCTCCACCATCTTTTCCGCTTCCACGGTACTGTGAGACATTGGCTTTTCACAATATACATGCTTCTTTGCCTCAAATGCTGCAATTGCGATTTCACTGTGTGATACGTTTGGTGTACAGATATGTACGACCTCAACTGCCGGATTTGCCAGTACCTCGCGGTAATCTGCTGTCACCTGTGCGCCCGCTACTCCGAACTCTGCCGCTGCCTTCTGCGCACGCTCGATTTTGATATCACAGAAAGCAACGATCTCGTTTAAATCAGAATTGTTTTTAAGCGCTGGAAAATGCTTCTGGTTTGCAATTCCTCCGCATCCAATGATTGCTACCTTTACTTTACTCATTTGTTTGTATCCTCCTTTGACTGATCTCTCTGTTGTTGATGAGTCTATTTTAACAGGCAAAGGGGGCTGACACACTCTCTGGAACAACGGATTCCTTACAATGAAATGACCTGACGGGCAAGATTTTATGTTCTGATTTTTTAATGGTCAAAAATTGCTATATGAATTTTGACTTGTCAGGGAAATAAAAACCCCACATCTGTTTCGCCGCAAAAGCGTCAGATGTGGGGTGGCTTTTCTGTGGTATAAACAAAAAATTCGGGTGAGCTGGCGGCTTCTTTGCCACCGGATCATCCGATTTTAGTATCTGCCTGTTACAAATCGCAGGAAGGATACCGGTTTGCGTCCGTAGCTCTTCGTCCGTTTCACGTAATCCTTGTAATACTGAACTACCTGAGCAAAGGACATGGTTGGATCGATTGCATACATCATCGATACACCTCCTTTTTTATTTTGGTGTGCGCCCTTCTCATTATCTTATGTCATATGGGCTGATATGTTCGAAATGATTTTCTCATTTCTTGTATACATTATAGCACCGTCTTTGGTAGTTTTCAACAAAAATAACGTAAATTTTTTGTGCAAATCACATATTGCTTTTGTAAATATTGCTCATAAATAAATGTTCCCGCAACAATTCTTTCTGTGTCCTCTCTGCCGTCCAGAAAATATTATTGCCCGTGATTACAGCTTTTAGTGCAATTGGTTCCACACCCGACTTTTTATATTCTGCCAGAAATACATCCACCTGATCCGAATTCATTTCCGAAAAAATCAGCATTTCTGCCGGAAATTCCGGACCGTCATATTTTTTTGCCTCTCTGGTAAATCCCTGTATCTGCGCCAGCGTGCCCAGTTTCTGGGAATAATCCTTGCGGGCAACATCTATGATACGAATGCCTAATGTCCTGCATACATTCTGAATCACTGCGTATTTATCCCGGTTTATACGAAAAAGTAATATTGTCTGTGCCATAATTTTCTCCCTGCTGATCCGCTGCCTTACCTGTGTCTGTTTTCATCAGACTCCAAACTCCCTGTAATCCTCCGGCAAAAAACGATGGTAAATGATATGGATTCCCTCATCCTTAAAACAATAATAATAGGGATCTTCCTCATCCTCCGCAAACCGGAACATCCAGTCGAATTCCCCATTTTCGATCTTCTGACATTCCACATGGGACGAATGTTTACAGAACAGTTCCCGGATCTCCTGCATGGTACAGCCATGCCTGCCCACCAGTTCCACCAGTTCCCGGATAAATTCATCCGGCTTTTCATGCTCATGGACATATACACTTCCCTGTTCCGGAATATAAAAACAGAAACGCTCTTTTTTTGCCGTCACACCTACATCCCCGAGTTTTTCCTGCCAGGTTTCCGGCAGATGCTGCAGGCGATGAAGCATTTGTTCTTCTCCCTCCTGCACGTCAAAAAAGTGATTCAGAGAGGACAGGGGATAGTATAACCGGATGGCTTCTTTTCGAAATCCCAGTTTTGCCTGTTCCTCTTTGATCGTGTCCGTCAGACTTTTTTCCAGCCGCTCGTATCCCATCCTGTCCTCCTGTATCTATAGCTGCATGATAAAATCTGCTTTACCGATCCTGCAGCAGAATCTGCCGTGTCTTGGGATCATCCGGCGGCAGATTGCAGTGCAGGACATGAAATCCTCCGGTCTGTGACCCTTCAATCACATTGATTGCCCCATTGTAGAGTCTTGTCTTTCCGGTTCCGATCTCATGATTCGTAAGCCCTGCCAGAAGCACATTGATTGCCGCTCCATGGGATACCGCAGCCACTGCCTGATGCCCCGTTGCCGCAAGAAGCTCTATCGCACGCTCCATGCGTTTCTGCACATCGGCAAACGGCTCCATTCCTTCGACATGGTCGCCTGCCGCAAGTGCAAAATACTCTTTTTTATCTTTTACCAGTTGTCCGGAAAACGGACCAAGATCCCGCTCAATCAGCTCCTGCATCGGCTCTACACCGTCTCTGCTTAACCCGATCTGTGCAGCAATCTCCTCCCCTGTGCAGTGTGCACGTTTCAGTGGGCTTGTATACACAGCTTCTATCCCCAGTCCCTGCAGCGTCTGCCCACAGCGTACTGCCTGTGCAATTCCTGCCGCATTCAGTTCTATATCTTCCCTTCCCTGAAAACGGTTGATATGATTCCAGTCCGTTTCTCCGTGCCTGATTAAATATATTTTCATTTTTTATGTTTACCAGCCTCAAAAAATTTCTTTGTCTCATATACAACCACACCATTTAAAGCAAACAGCGCAATCATATTCGGCAGTGCCATCAGACCATTGAAAATATCGGCAATTGTCCAGACAGCACTTACCGTCATATACGGTCCGATAAATACTGCCAGAATATAAATCCAGCGGAACACCATTACTTTTTTCATATTTCCACCGGTCAGATATTCCAGACATCTCTCACTGTAATAATCCCATCCAAGAATCGTTGTAAAGGCAAAAAATACCAGACACATCATCAGGACAAAAGAAGATACCACATGAGGGAACGGAAGTCCGTTCTGGAACGCATATGTAGTAACCTGAACGCCCTCGAGTCCATCCACCTGCCATGCTCCGGTCAGTACAATGGAAAGTCCGGTCAGTGTACAGATCACAATCGTGTCAATAAATGTACCTGTCATGCTGACAAGACCCTGACGCACCGGCTCATGTGTCTGTGCTGCTGCCGCTGCGATCGGTGCACTACCAAGTCCTGCCTCGTTTGAAAAAATGCCCCTTGCAACACCGTTTTGCATGGCAACAAACATACTGCCTACCACACCACCGGTGACTGCACGCGGATGAAATGCGCCCTGCACAACCGTAACAACCGCTGCCGGAACTTTTGTAATATTACAGATAATTAAAATCAACGCAAATACAAAATATGCAACTGCCATAAACGGAACAACAATCTGGCTGACACTTGCTATACGCTTGATTCCGCCAATCAGCACGGCACCCACACAAAATGCAAGAATCAGGGAAGCGATTACAACCGTCCAGGAATAAGTTCCGATTCCCGGAATTGCCACGGTATGAACCTTATTCGGGTCAAAAAAGTTCTGGATGGCACTGGCTATACCGTTCACCTGGCTGAATGTTCCGATTCCGAACAGACCTACACAGACTCCAAAAAAGGCAAAAATCTTTGCAAGCCATTTCCATTTCGACCCCATTCCCTGTTCAATATAGTAGAACGGGCCACCCAGACTGTGTCCGTCTTTGTCAACTACACGATATTTGATGGCAAGTAATCCTTCGGAAAATTTTGTTGCCATTCCGAAAAATGCCGCCACAATCATCCAGAACAATGCCCCCGGGCCGCCTGCACATACCGCAGTTGCCACACCGACAATGTTTCCCGTACCGATCGTTGCACTCAGTGCCGTACATAACGCCGCAAAACTGGAAATTTCTCCCTTGCCGCCCTCTTCATTTTTGATCATCCACTTGAGTGCCAGCGGAAGCCTGCGCATCTGCAGGACTCCCAGACGCACGGTCAGTAAGATCCCACCGCAGAGAATCAATACCATAAGCGGGACTCCCCAGACGAAGTTGTCCACGGTCTTTAAAAATGCATTGATTGTTGTCCACATAATTTTTCTCCTTATTTTCCTTTTTCAAAAGGCTTTTCCTGCGTACAAATGTGCTTTGTACGCGCACATTAAAAATTATACGCAAAACAGGAAACAAGTGCAAGAAAAAAATCATTTTTGTCGGTGAAAACATAAAATTCTGTTGCTATTTTAAATCAAAAAAAATATACTATAAGAAAAACAGATCAGATTTAAGGGGGAATTTTCCATGAAAACATTCATCGGCACAGGTGTGGGACAGCCGGAAGCTGCCGTGCATCAGGCAGTACAGGGACTTACATCCCCAAGTGCAATTCTTTTTATGGCTTCTTATGAACATTTCAAAGAAACTGCCTCACGCTTAAAAGAACTTTTTCCGGATACTCCGTGTATCGGAACGATCGGAACCAGACTCGTAAACGGACAGGTGAATGATTCCGGTCTTGCGGTTCTTGGATTTTTTTCTGATGTGAAGATCCGCTGTGGTATCATCACCGAAGCCAGCCGTTGTCCGGTTGCGGGCACAACGCAGCTTCTGAAGCAGATTGCAGAGATTTCTCCCGGCACAGACGATACGGTATGCGTGGAATATTGTACCGGCTCCGAAGAAAAGCTGGTAACCACGTTTACATCCTGTCTGGAAACAAAGGGCATCCATCTGGCAGGAGGCACCGTTTTCGGTGTCCCGGACGGCAAACCTCCGGTCGTTGCATATAACGGAGAATTATATGAAGATGCCTGCGTCTATGCACTGATCAAAAATACAACCGGAAAAATACGTGTATACAAAGAAAACATCTATGAAAAAACATCGGCTCAGAGTCACTTTGCCACAAAAGTCGATGTGTCCCGTAAAGCACTCATCGAACTTGACGGCAGACCCGCCGCAGACGTATACAGCGCAGAACTTGGCATTCCCCGTGATAAAATCGTTGACAACGTACTGGTCAATCCTATGGGACGTGCGGTGGGCAATCAGGTTTTTATCTCTTCCATGAACGGAATGGATACAGACGGCACACTGACCAACTACAAACGAATCAATAAAAACGACTGCATTTATTTCTTAAGCCTCGGTGACTACAAAGCAACAGAACAGCAGACACGCCAGCAGATCCAGCAGGACGCATCCCATATTTCCCTGGTTTTATCCATTGACTGTATCTACCGGTATCTGCTCTACGAAAAAGAGGGATATTTTTCTACATATGCAAAAGACATGGCAGTTCTCGGACCACACCTTGGCATTGTCGGCGGTGGCGAACAGTATAATAACCAGCATGTAAACCAGACGATGGTCTGCGTGGTATTTGAATAGGAGGAACCTTTTATGTTTGGAAAAAAGAAAACCACAGGAACCGCAACACCTGTTCCACAGGTTTCCAATAAAAAGAAAATAGAAGACTGTCTGACATCCATGTCTTTTCTCAGCCATTTTGTCATTGACAAAAAGGAATCTCTCGTTGAAGAAGAAATCAAGACCGTGCGTGAGATTGATAAAGTAAAAGACTCTTACACCGACGTGATTGAACACAATGCCTCGATCCGCGAAGCTGTTGATTCCCTGCAAAAAGAATTCGGGAAAATCGGAGAAATTTCCAGACAATTTACAGATGTAATCACCGGTGTGACCAGCGTATCCGATGATGCCATGCAGGATATCCGTGATCTGAAAGAAAGCTCTGCCAAAGTGGAAACGCAGTTCGCAGAGATTCATAAAATCTACGATGAATTTCAGGCCCGCTTTGATGAAATCCATGCAACCATGCAAAACATTGTCGGCATTGCAAACCAGACCAACCTGCTGGCATTAAATGCTTCCATCGAAGCGGCCCGTGCCGGTGAACACGGAAAAGGATTTGCCGTTGTTGCAGATGAAGTCACAAAACTTTCCATTGGCATCAAAGAACTGGTGGGTGATGTAAACAAAAGTATGGAAGGTTTGCAGACAAGCTCCGAAAATCTGACGCATTCTCTGCTGGATGTACAGGATGCACTGGATGCTTCCCGCACACAGATGGACACAACCGAAAATATCTTTTCCCATATCAATGATTCTGTGTCCGGCGTAGAAAATGTTCACCGCGGCATCAATGAGGTTGTGGAAAACTGCAGCGGACAGGTGGATCAGCTCCGGGAAGACATGGAAGCCCATGAAACCCGTTATGCCCAGGTTCAGTCCGATATTGACGGCTTAAAGAGCCTGATGACAGAAAAGGGATTTATCTATGAGGACATTTCCAATATGATGGAACAGGCTGATCCATTGATCGAAAATATCAAAACGGAATTAAACAAATAAATCTCATTATTCCCCATCTTCTGCCCAGAGCCGTGCGCACCGCACGGCTCTCTGCCATCCCCTGAGCAGCTTTTTGCGCTCCCCTGCGTCCATTACCGGTTCAAACCTTCGTCCCAGCTGCCAGTTTTCCCGGATTTCATCCCTATCTTTCCAGTAACCTGCCGCAAGTCCTGCCAGATATGCCGCTCCGAGTGCTGTTGTCTCAATACATTCCGGTCGAAGTACTGCCGCATCAATGATATCTGCCTGAAACTGTACAAGCATGTTATTTGCACTGGCTCCTCCGTCCACACGCAGACCGTTCAGCGTCACGCCGGCATCCTCTTCCATGGCGTGAATGACATCTTTCGCCTGATAGGCAATAGACTCTAATGTCGCACGGATAAAATGTTCCTTTTTGCATCCCCGTGTCAGCCCGACAATCGTTCCGCGCGCATACGGATTCCAATACGGTGCCCCCATGCCGGCAAATGCAGGAACAATATAAACACCATTGGAATCCGGGACTCTCTTGGCATATTCCTCGGACTGTCCTGCGGTACGGATCATACGCATCCCGTCCCTCAGCCACTGGATGGCCGCCCCTGCCACAAAAACACTTCCCTCAAGTGCATATTCCACTTCCCCTGCAGTACCCGCAGCAATGGTCGTAAGCAGTCCATGTCTGGAAATGATCGGTTCCTTTCCGGTATGCATCAAAAGAAAACAACCGGTTCCATAGGTATTTTTTACATCCCCTTTTTCAAAACAGCACTGTCCGAACAATGCCGCCTGCTGGTCTCCTGCCACACCCATCACAGGAATTTTACCGCCAAAAACCTGCTCCTGTGTCTCTCCGAAGAAACCACTCGACGGCCGCACTTCCGGCAGCATTTCTTTGGGAATGCGAAACAGCTCTAATATCTCTTCCTCCCAGCAGCATCTGTGTATGTCAAACAACATGGTTCTTGCCGCATTCGTATAATCCGTGACATGCACCGCCCCTTTGGTCAGATTCCAGATCAGCCATGTATCCACCGTGCCAAACAAAAGTTCCCCTTTTTCTGCCGCCTCACGCGCGCCTTTCACATGATCAAGAATCCATGCGATCTTGCTTGCGGAAAAATAAGCATCCGGCACCAGGCCTGTCCGCTTCTGCAGCATCGGTCCATATCCTTTTTCTTTCAGTTCATCAATCTGTTCTGCCGTGCGCCGGCACTGCCAGACGATCGCATTGTATACGGGTTCCCCGGTCTTTTTATCCCAGACGATTGTGGTTTCGCGCTGGTTTGTGATGCCAATGGCACGGATATTTTTGGATGATGCCCCGATATTCGCCATTGCCTCTATGGCAACCGACATCTGGGAGGACCAGATTTCCCTCGGATTCTGCTCTACCCAGCCCGGCTGCGGGTAAATCTGTGTAAATTCTTTCTGTGCCATCGTGACGATTTTTCCTGCATGATCAAACAGGATACAGCGGGAACTTGTCGTTCCCTGATCCAGTGCCATAATATATTCTTTCATCATCTGTAATCCCCCATATGATTTTCCTGTAGCTTTTCTTTTTTCTATTTTACTGCATATTCCCATTTATCACCAGTTCATTTTCTCGTCAATTGTGGTTTTAACAACATATTTTCCATTTGCTTTCTGATAAATTACTTCTTGCTTACAAAATAAAATCAAAGGAGTATCTTATTATGGAACATAAAATGTTTTGCTATCAGTGTCAGGAAACCGCAGGATGCAGCGGCTGTACCCAGATGGGTGTCTGCGGCAAAAAGCCGGAAGTAGCAGCTATGCAGGATCTGCTCATCTATGTGAGCAAGGGATTATCCGCGGTCACAACCCAGCTGCGCAAAGAAGGAACAAAGGTTTCAGAAGAAACCAACCACTTGATCACCTGGAATCTGTTTACCACCATCACAAATGCCAACTTCGACAATGAGGCGATCATCGCACGGATTCATAACACTCTGTCCGTGCGCCGCACACTCATTTTACAGGTAAAAGATACCTCAGGTCTGCCGGAAGCTGCTTTCTGGGATATAAAAACAAAAGATGGCTCTGACGCATCGGATGATGTGCTCTTTGCCAAGGCAAAAGAGGCAGGGGTTCTCTCCACAAAAGACGAGGACATCCGCAGTCTGCGTGAACTGATCACTTACGGATTAAAAGGTTTGTCCGCTTACTCCAAGCACGCCAATGTACTGCTTTCGGATGATCCGGAAATCGATGCCTTCCTGCAGCGGGCACTCGCTGCAACACTGGATGATTCCCTCACAGCCGATGACCTGATCGCACTCACACTGGAAACTGGAAACTATGGTGTCAGAGGCATGGCGATGCTCGATACTGCAAATACCGGTGCCTATGGCAATCCTGAAATTACCAGAGTGAATATCGGTGTTGGAAAAAATCCGGGAATTCTTGTCTCCGGTCATGATTTAAAAGATCTGGAAATGCTTCTGGAACAGACACAGGGAACCGGTGTAGATGTGTATACACACTCAGAAATGCTTCCTGCCCACTACTACCCGGCATTCAAAAAATATCCGAACTTTATCGGAAATTACGGAAATGCATGGTGGAAACAAAAAGAAGAATTTGAACGTTTCCACGGACCAATTCTGATGACGACCAACTGTATTGTTCCACCAAAGGACAGCTACAAAGACCGGCTGTACACCACCGGTGCTGCCGGCTATCCGGGATGCACACACATTGATGGCGAAATCGGTGCACAGAAGGATTTCTCGGCACTGATCGAACAGGCGAAACACTGTTCTGCTCCGGAAGAACTCGAGCACGGTGAAATCATTGGTGGCTTTGCCCACAATCAGGTACTTGCACTTGCCAGCCAGATTGTTGAGGCCGTCAACTCCGGCGCGATCAAAAAATTTGTCGTCATGGCAGGATGCGATGGACGGGCAAACTCCCGCAATTACTATACGGATTTTGCCAGAGCACTTCCAAAAGATGCGGTTATTTTGACTGCCGGCTGTGCCAAATACAAATATAATAAACTGAATCTCGGCGATATCAACGGAATACCGCGTGTCCTTGATGCCGGACAGTGTAACGATTCCTACTCTCTGGCTGTGATTGCCCTGAAACTGAAGGAAGTATTCGGTCTCGATGATATCAACGATCTGCCGATCGTCTACAACATTGCATGGTATGAGCAAAAAGCAGTGATTGTGCTGCTGGCACTGTTGGCACTGGGTGTAAAAAATATCCACCTGGGACCGACCCTTCCGGCATTCCTTTCCCCGAATGTGGCAAAGATCCTCACGGACACGTTTGGCATTGCCGGAATTGGTACCGTAGAAGATGATTTAAAACTGTTTTTTGGCAAATAATCCACAAAGTCTGTTTTTTGTCTGTTTTCCTTTGACAAACGGTATTTATGAGAGGTATGATTATTATACAATTTAACGATTTTGCATATTTGGCAGAAGGAGAACATTACATGAACGAAAAACAGTATTTACGAGCCAACAAGCGGGTATTTCTCGCTGTCACCATTATCTTTGCGTATATCACGCTGACCATGCTTGCTGCACTGGCGGCCAGCCACGGGGATCACTTTGTCCGGATTATGATCCAGTGTCTGGTTTCGGTCGGTGTGATTATCCTTTCCGCACTGGGCTATCTGACCCGAAAGAAAACGCACACCTGTGCCATCATCCTGACAACCGCCATGATGGTCGGTTATGCAGCTGTTGCTTTACTAAATACCACGGAAGGGACATGGGCTTACGCGCTTCCCCTCATTATTGCCGCCATGGTTTATCTGAATGAACGGCTTATGAAAATAATAAACAGCGTATTTCTGCTGGTAAATATCGTTCGTCTGATGCTCAGTTTTGCCCCACACGCATCTGCTGCACTGGCCAACAAGGTGCTGGCACTGTTTGTCCTGCTTCTTGTTGCATACGCTTCTATCAGTATTACACGGATGCTTGTGCTTTTCTTTGATGAAAACATGACGGAAATTACAGAAGCTGCGGATAAGCAGAAGAAAAACCACGATCAGATGCTTCTCGTTGCCGAAAATATTTCCCGGCATTTTGAAGAAGCAATGACTGTGCTTGACAGTTTGGAAAACAGTATTGAGGTCAGCCACAGTTCTATTCAGGAAATTGCAGACAGCACCGAAAGCACCGCTGAAGCCATCCAGAAACAGGCGGTTATGTGTTCCAATATTCAGGGCAACACCGATGCGGCAGAAGCCGGCATCCACCAGATGATTGAAGCCGCACATGAAACGGATGCTACTGTAAAATCCGGTGCACAGGTCGTCCTGGAATTAAAGGAACAGGCACAGAACGTGGAAGAAGCCAGCAATATCACGGTACAGGTCATCCAGAGCCTGACTTCAAAAGTCGAGGATGTCCAGAGCTTTGTCGGATCCATTATTGAAATTTCCAACCAGACAAATCTGCTTGCCTTAAATGCTTCCATTGAGGCTGCGCGTGCCGGGGAAGCCGGAAAAGGGTTTGCTGTGGTGGCCGATGAAATCCGCCAGCTTTCCGAACAGACAAAAAATGCCTCTGCCAACATTACAGAAATTATCGACAAATTAAACGATGACACAAAACGTGCCAACGAAAGTATCGAAAACTCAGTTGCTTCCGTAGAAAAGCAGAACGAACTGATTGAGAATACACGGGAGAAATTCGGCAATGTCGGTGAAACCGTTGAACGCCTGATGGAAGATATCCATACGGCAGAAGAAAATATCCAGAAAATCCTTGATGCCACGAATGTTATTTCCGATAATATTACCCACCTCTCCGCCACCGGTGAGGAAGTGGCTGCCTCTTCCACCGAAGGGCTGCGTATGGCAGATTCCACGGTGGACAATATGAAGGGCTGTAAAAAAGTTCTGGAGAATATTTACATGCTTGCAGAAGATATGAAAGATTCCGTAGAGCACAAAGAACTCGGATAACTCTGTCTGACAAAAAGCCGGACGCCGTTTACACAACGTCCGGCTTTTTAATGTTTACAGAAAATACAAAAGTGACAGGCAAACGGCCATGCCAAGGAATGCCATCCGGTACAACAGCACATTCGCACACCGGATATCTTCCGGTTTCACCGGACGCAGGGCATCCCCTATCGTCGGTTTCTTTACAGTCTTTCCAAAATAACTGGCATCCCCTGCCAGCTGGATGCCAAGGCTTCCCGCACAGGCACTCTCGGTCTGCGCAGAATTCGGGCTGGCATGTTTCCGGCTGTCCCTTCTCCAGATCTTCCATGCCCCGGTCCCGCTAAAACGCTTCCCCGGAAGGAAGCTTGCCACGATCATAAGCAGTGCCGCCACGCGGGATGGGATGAAATTTACCACATCATCCAGCTTTGCCGCAAACCTTCCAAAATACAAGTTCTTTTCATTCTTATATCCCACCATGGAATCCATGGTATTCACCGCCTTATAGGCAAATCCAAGCACCGGTCCGCCGACTGCCAGATAAATCATCGGCGCAATCACACCGTCGGATGCATTTTCCGCAACGGTCTCAATTGCTGCCTTTGCCACACCTGTTTCATCCAATTGTTCCGTATCACGCCCAACGATCATGGACACTGCCTTTCGCGCTGCCGGCAGATTCTGCTTTTGCAGCTGCTCATATACCTTCATGCTTTCCACTTTCAGACACTTTGTAGCAAGAATCTGATAGGTCATAATGGTTTCCACGGCACAGCCAATCGCCGGATGCAGCCCGTATGCCCCCTCAAGGATAACGGCGGTTACACCGGTTGTCCATGCGATAACAATCACAACCATCGCAAACCCGCGCAGAAATTTTTTTGTGTCTGACAGTTCCTTTTTATTCAGTTTTTCCAGTGATGCGATCAGATTACCAATCAGACGGATCGGATGGGGCAGCCAGTGCGGATCGCCAAACAACAGATCCAGCACAAACCCAAGAAACATCGCAAAGAAATGATAACTCATACTTTTTCTTTTAACTCCATTTTATTCTCTTGTAAGGACAGGCGCAGATGATAGCCCTCGGCATTTTTTACCTGATACGAAAAATAATCACCGCCACAGTAGTGCGAAAGCAGCGCCATGATCGTACCCCCGTGAACCACAGCCGCCACCGGAAGCGGCTCCTGTATCATACCGTTGTCTTCCGTTTCCCGGCACTTTGGACACGCTCTGTATGCCAGCTGCTGCCGGATCTGTTCCATAACCAGCTCCATCCCATCCACACATCTTGCCATAAAAGCCTCCCGGCTCTCACCTCCCGGAAATGCCAGCGTTCCACCACTGTCAATCCATGCCTGATAGCGCGGATCTCCATTCAGCTGTGCATAATTCTTTCCTTCAAATTCTCCAAAATCCATTTCACGCCATGGATCAATTTCGATCTGTGGAATTTGCGGAAATAAAATTTCTGCGGTCTGCCGGCAGCGAAGCATGGGACTTACAAATACATATGGCATATCCCATGTCCTGCATACCTGTGCCCATTGGTCTTTTCTTTTCTCCAGCTGCTGTCTGCCGTCCTCCGAAAGCGGTTCATCCGTCTGTCTGCCAATATACCGGTGTTCTACATTTCCCAGCGTCATTCCATGCCGGATCAGATACAGTTCTATTTGATTCTCTGTCCAATTCCACATACAATCCGTTCCACCCTTTCTGCTTTTGCTGCAATTTCACAGAGCAGCCGTCCCAGCCGCTCACGATATTCCCGCTCAAACGAATCAAGCGGCACAATTCCGCTGCCTACTTCATCGCAGATAATTACTGTATCCGGATGTTTTTCCAGATAAGCCATACTTTCTGCTTCCGGGGATGGAGACTTCGGGGCACTTTCCTGCAATTTCTCTCGAAACCATTCTTCAAAATTGTCCCAGATCCGTGCTTCCGCGATGCCACGCACCTGTGTTACATATGCTTTTTTCCCCTGAGCAGTGCCGCCAATGTATAATTCCATTAATGTACTCCCTATTGCTTGATATTTTATATTACCACGTTTCGACAAATTTATCTATTTATGCTATACTCCTTTTGTTGTCGCTCCCATTCTGGCAACAGAAGGGAGGTGTATTTTGTGGATTCTATCGTTTCATTCTTTGTTTCTGTCGTGGCAGGTATAGTCACCTATTATATCTGCAAATGGTTAGACAGTAAACATTAGCGGCAATTAACCTGAATGGATGCTCGACCATACAAAATGAGAAGAACCCCCAGTAGCGGCAACTACTGGGGGTTCGTTTTTGGTGTACTTGTAAAAGTATCGCCTCATTCTTTGTTGATTGCATTATATCATACACAATCACCAATTTCAAGTATACCCCAATTCATCATCCTTCTTGCACCAGTAGCGCGACTTTTTCAAATCAACACTGACACGGCTGCCGCCACCGCCATTGCCCCCTCACACAGCGTCAGAAAATATCCCGCCGTATCTCCGGTGATTCCGCCAAATTCCCTGTAACTGCGCCAGCGATAGTAACCGAACACTGCAAATGCCGCCGCCACCGCCAGAATTCCCGCCAGAAGCGAAAGCCAGAGCATAAACAGTACACACAACAACGTCTGTGCATAAAGTGCCCCTTTTACCCCACGCTCATGTGCGGTACTCGCAAAATGATAGAGCATCCCATCCGTTTTTGCGGAACGGAAGGAGACCACGCTCAGGCCACTCAGACAGCGGGACAGGAAAAATCCACAGCAAAACACTTCCAGCGCACGGTAATCCACAATCTGGGAAAGAGCCGCCACATAAATCAACCCGAATTCCGCCAGCTTGATCACGGAAAAAGCTCCAATGTGGGAATCCTTTAAAATTTCCAGTTTTCGCTCCCTGGGCTGATACGAATGCAATGCATCCATGGTATCCATAAACCCATCCACATGGAAGCCCCCAGTGATAATAAGCGGGAGCGCAGCTGATATCAGAATAAATGCAAGCGTACTGATTCCCAATAACGCAGACAATCGAAACCATCCCCATAGGATAGCACCGATCACTGCCCCGATCCACGGAAAAAAGCACATGCTGTAACGCATGTCTTCTTCTTTCCACACAAATTGTGGCATCGGAATTTTTGAATAGGTGGAAAACGCCACCGCGATTCCTCTAATGATGTGCATAACCTGCTTCCTTTCTCTCTTTTACCGGAACCGGAATCCCGACAACGACTTCGGTCACCGTATCCGCCAACGCCGCCACTCCCGTATTGATGCGTCCGAGTGCACGGATATATGCCTGCGTTGTCGCATCATAGGAAATGCCATCCTCAAACACGTTATTACTGACAATCACCAACTCGTCCACTTTTGCGGAAAGGCTTTTGATTCCCTGCAATATGTGTCCGACAACCACATCTTCCGAAACGATGTCCGCACCGGAAAACATCTCATTTGCAACCAGATTGGACATACATTCCAGCAGGGCACAGCGAGGACGTTCCGTAACATTTTGTCCTGCGCGATCCGGTGGTTCCATGGCTTGCTGTGCTCTTTTCGAAAAATCTACTTCCCCGATATCCCGCGGCTGTTCCATCGTAACAAATCCTTTTCCCGCGCGAAGTCTCCGGTGTCTTGCAACTTTTTTTTCGCCCTCCGCATCGTACACCTGCATGGTTGCGATATAATATTTATTCGTTTTTCCATCCAGCAGATGCTCTGCGTAAGCCGATTTTCCGCTGCCGCTTCCGCCCAAAACCAAAGTGATCATTCTGTTTCCCCATACCGCTCGTACTGCGCAATTTCCATCGTATCAAATGTTGTCTGATCCTCGTAGAGTGCCAGTGCCAGATCCAGAAGGGAAAACAGCATCACGGCTCCTGTGCCTTCCCCAAGCCCCAGTCCTGCATCAATAACCGGATGAAGTTTCAGTTCCTCCGCGATCCATTTTGCCGCGGGTTCTTTGCTCAGATGGCTCGGCAGAACAAATTCCCGCACACCCGGCACGATCCGCTCCGCCACCAGTGCCGCGACCGATGAGATCAGCCCATCCAGAACGACCGGCACATGATACAGCGCTCCGCCGATGCATACACCTGCCATTCCCGCGATATCCAGACCGCCGAATGCCGCCAGCATGGAAAGTGCATGCGCTGACCGGATCTCTTTTTCATATTTCTCCAGTGCCTGCGCAATGACCTGCTGCTTGCGCAACAGCCCCGCGTCGTTTAATCCGGCACCACGTCCAGTCACTTCTTCTGCTGTGCGTCCAGTCAGTGCCGCCACAAGCATGCTGCTCGTCGTCGTATTTCCGATTCCCATCTCTCCGGTACCGATCAGCTGATAGCCTTTGTCTTTGCACTCCCGGACCAGATCAATTCCCACAGACAATGCCTGCAACGCTTCTTCCTCTGTCATTGCAGGTTCCTGCAGAAAATCGCGCGTGCCCTGCATCACTTTGCAGTCGCGCACCCCCGGCAGCGTTTCTTTTGTGTTGATTCCAATATCGACCGGGATCACATCCACACCGGCGCGGCGCGCCATTTTGCCAACCGAGCTTGCCTGCTGCCCCATAAATCCTGCAACCACCGCGGTCACTTCCTGTCCGGACTGGCTGACTCCTTCTGCGACAACACCATTATCTGCGCACATGGTGAGGATCACTTTTTTTTCAATGGAAAGGCTGCTGCTTCCTGTGATTGCGCCGATCTGCGCAAACATTGTCTCAAACTGCCCCAGACCATCCAGCGGTTTGGCAATTTTGTCCCAGCTTGCTTTTACCTGCGCGTAGATCTGTGCGTCCGGTGGAATGATTTTAAGTTTCTCCATTTCTTTTCCTGTAATCAAATATTTTCTCCTGTTGCAATTGTAAATTGCGCAAATGCAATTCCCTGTTTCTTGCTTCTTTCAGCCATGAAATGTATGATAAGAAAAAGGAGGTGCTGATATGAATAAAACCAAAATTGATAATCAAACTATCGCTCACATTCTTCTTGATTTAAGACAAAAACATCATCTTTCCCAGGAACAGCTTGCTCAAACATTAGGCGTTACTCGTCAGGCCGTATCGCGATGGGAAATGGGAATCTCTGTTCCAAACATCCATACCCTGCTCTTAATCAGTGAGCAATTCCATGTTCCAATTGACACAATGCTCAAAAAACCAGATGCTTCAGCAGAAAACCAAAATAAAATCCAAAATCCTGCTAAAAGAACTCCCTTTATTTTTATGACCATAACCGGAATTTTCCTGTTGTGTGTGCTTCCATTTCTGGGTCAATGGGAACAATTCAAATATATGGATCTCTATGGTCGTGCATATGCCGATTCCTATCACTATATTTTCGAATACCCACTGTCCATTCTTCTGGTATTATCCATTGTCCTGATTTGTGTCGGGATCTATAACATTGTAAAAATCAAGAGGAAATCCGGCTCTCCTGCAAAATAGAGTATACATACTCCATATCCAGATGCTCCCGCAATCCCTGTGCGAGCTTGTCATACTGCTGTTCCTTAAATGCATGATAATCGCCGCCAGCCTCCGGTTTCCATGACACCCTTTTTTTGTCGGCCAATGCCTGTACTATGCGCACGGCAATGTCTCCATCGTCAAAAATGCCGTGCACATAACTGCCGTATACGCCGGGTGCTTCGCTGCCTTTTTCCATGCGCTGCACCCCGTCGGTTCTGCCATCTGCCAGCTGTACCAGTGGCGTCTGATGTTCCCCGGTGGAAACCGTTGTCTTTCCCATATGAATCTCATAGCCGGAAAATTCCAATCCGGAAAGTGTGGAAAAAATACCGGTCACATTCTCAAATTTTCCACGTGTCTGCGTACGCATTTTTTCCGGCATCAGGGTCGTGTCGGTGTCGATCAGTTCCATACCACGCAGGGGTAGTGCCCCGTCGCGCTTTATGCGCTCCACGGCAATTGTATCCGGCTCATGAGAAATTGCTTCGCAATGAGCCGGATAGAGCGGTTCGCATAGCGAATTCTCATTCTCTACCCCATGTGGGTCCGAAATGGTACGCCCCAGCATCTGATAGCCGCCGCAGATCCCCCAGACCGGGATATGCACTGCCAGCTTTTTGACTGCGGCTTCCAGACCGTTCTGCCGCATCCAGCGCAGATCACCCATCGTATTTTTGCTGCCCGGCAGAAAAATCATATCCGGCTGTCCCAGTTCCTGCACCGAAGAAACATAGCGCACGGACACACCCTCCAGCCGTTCAAACACGTTAAAATCCGTAAAATTGGAGATCCGTGGAAAACGGATCACTGCCAGATCTATCACGCCTACATCGTGGTTGTCCAACTGGCCGCTCAGACTGTCCTCATCCTCAATGGACAGATGCATATATGGCACTACTCCGGCAACCTTCACACCGCCGCGTTCCTCCAGCATCTCCACTCCCGGATCAAGGATCGTCTTGTCCCCGCGGAATTTATTAATAATCAGACCCTTCACACGGGCTTTTTCATCCTCTTCTAAAAGTATCAAAGTTCCCAAAAGCTGCGCAAACACGCCGCCACGGTCGATATCCCCCACCAGAAGCACCGGTGCATCGACCAGTTTTGCCAGTCCCATATTGACAATATCATCCGATTTCAGATTGATCTCTGCCGGGCTTCCCGCCCCTTCCATCACAATAATGTCTGCCTGCTTTTCCAACTCCGAAAAAGCCTCGCAGATCGTCGGAACCAGCTTTTTCTTATACGCAAAATAATCCCGCGCCCGCATATTTCCGAGCACCTCACCCTTTACGATCACCTGTGATCCGACATCATTGGTCGGTTTCAACAGGATGGGATTCATAAGCACGGAAGGCTTCACGCCCGCCGCTTCCGCCTGCATGACCTGCGCGCGCCCCATCTCCAGACCCTCTTCGGTGATGTAGGAGTTGAGCGCCATATTCTGTGATTTAAACGGTGCCACGCGATATCCATCCTGCGCAAAAATACGGCAAAGTCCTGCAACGATCAGGCTTTTTCCGGCATTTGACATCGTGCCCTGCACCATGATTACTTTTGCCATGTTTGTTTCCTTCCTGCTAACCAGCAATCACAACCCTGCAATCCTTCTTGAAACATGCAATTCCATATTTGATAAAATTACGCATTCCGTCCTGCTTCAGCTTATCGACATATGATTTTTCTTCCATCTGTTTCAAAGCTTCGGCACATGCAGCATCCAGATCCCCATTCCCGGCATATTTCAGTTCTATCACAATTCCTGTTCTGTTGTTCGGCACCTCAACAAGAATATCGCTGTAGCCGGTTCCTGACTCTGCATTTGACTTTATAAGCCAGTTTGCTTTATATCCCAAAAGCCCAAGTAAAATGCCATGGTAAAAATTTTCTTTCTTTTCCTTTGCAACTGCTGTATCACGTATGCTTATGGTATTCCAAAGATATTCTCCAAAGAGCTGCTCTATTTTTTCTGTATTTTTTTCTAAAAATGCATTGCAGAATTCTTCCAGTCTCTTACCGTCATTCGCGGACGTATCCCGGAACCATTCCCTGATTTTCTTGATAAAAAGATTTTTTATCTCTTTATTTGGAATTGCCAAACGTATCTTTCCATCCGCTGTACGCCCCTGTTTTGTCAGATATCCGGTCGTAAAAAGTACGCTCCACAGATTTCCAATGTTTTTATCAAGCTCATCATACGTAAGTTCCTGTGAAAGTTCCTTTTCAATACACTCTCCCACGATCAGACGCTCAATTTCATCCTTGGTCTGCACATCCGCCTTATCGATCAATCTGCGGACGATCGCATTCCCACTCGAATTAGACCAGTAATCCTGTGGTTCAACCGTTTGATCATAGTTAAGTTCATCCACATAATTTATGACATCCCATGGACAGTACACATCCGCATTTCCAAAGTGATAGCCATCATACCATTCCTTTGTTTCCGGAAAATGTGAAGCAAGACCATACGACGCAAGGAGTTTTTTTACCTCATCATCTGTGAATCCAAACTGTTCATCAAATCTGGAATCCATAATAGAAAGTACTTTAAAATTATTCAATCCTGTAAATATACTTTCCTTCGATACTCGCAGACATCCCGTCAGAAATGCAAACTGTAAATAATCATTCGTCTTTAATGCCTGACCAAAAAGACCTCTGATCAGAGAAACCATTTCACGATAATATCCATTCTGATATGCTTTATCCAGAGGAACATCATACTCATCTATGATAATTACTGCCTTTTTCCCGTGATGTTTATATAAAAGCTGTGACAGTTTCCGGATGCTGTCTTTTATATTCTCATCCGTACCTGTAAGCATTTTAGCGAAATATGCCTTATCCTCGTCCGTAAGTGTATCACTTGTTTTGAGATAATAATGCCGGTCCATTTCATTGGCAAGAATCGTGCCGAGCATCCTCTTCGCATCCGCAAATGTCAGACCCTCCACTCCTTTGAGCGTGAGAAATATCACTGGATACTTTCCCATGTACGCATCGCATAGTTCTTTATTCTTTGCAATATATAAGCCTTCAAACAGTGCAGCATCTGCACCGATTTCAAAAAAACTTTTCAGCATGCTCATATTCAATGTCTTGCCAAAACGTCGCGGACGGGTGAACAGTGTTACTTCCCCCCAATTCATCAGAATCTGTTCTATGAGATTTGTCTTGTCAATGTAATAAAATCCGTTCCTGCGTATTTTTTCAAAACTGTCAATTCCTACCGGTAATTTCAAAGTATTTACCATATGAGCCTCCAACAAACAGATCATTTTGCCATATTTACATATAGTATAACTGATTGACAAGGTAATTACAATTTCCTTTCATTAAATGGTCACCGAAATACACTGTCATGATTTACTCTCCATTCCAAAAACATTTTCTTGAAAAGATCCCCATGTTCCGTTAAGATGATATTGTAACGAAAAACAATATATCAGGGAGGTAGTTATGAACTATACAATTGAAGGGGCACCATTGCCTGTCGTAATCTGCAACTTAGAGGGCGGCGAAACCATGCTCACGGAGAAGGGCGCAATGTCGTGGATGTCCCCAAATATGAAAATGGAAACCACAACAGGCGGCGGAATCGGAAAAATGTTCGGTCGTGCTTTTTCCGGTGAAAGCATGTTTATCAACCGTTACACCGCACAGGGCGGCACCGGACTGATCGCATTTGCATCCAGCTTTCCCGGAGATATCCGTGCATTTGAAATTGCACCAGGGCAGGAGATTGTCGCCCAGAAAAGTGCATTTCTCGCATCGACCGCTGGTGTGGAAATGTCTGTTTTTTTCCAAAAACGCATTGCCGGCGGTCTCTTCGGTGGAGAAGGATTTATCATGCAGCGTCTGTCCGGAAACGGCACCGTCTTTCTCGAATTTGACGGACACATCAAAGAATATGAACTTGCACCGGGACAACAGATTGTCGTCGATACCGGATACCTCGCAGCAATGACAGCCGGATGTTCCATCAATATCCAGACTGTACCGGGTGTAAAAAATATGCTCTTTGGCGGGGAAGGGATCTTTAATACCGTTATCACCGGACCGGGACGTGTATGGCTGCAGAGCATGCCGGTTGCACAGCTCGCCGGAGCGATCAGCCCGTTTATTCCAAATAAAAATTAATCATTTTCGAAAAAATCCCGGAGCCATTTCCCATGCTCCGGGATTTCATTTTATATCATTTTTCAAATTTTCCGAATCTCAAAACTGTTTTTTCCACGGGTTTTTACCTCATATAATACACTGTCTGCTTCCTTAAACAGTTTTTCATAAGGAACTTTCTCCGTCATATACACAGCACCAGGCTGATAGACAGCGGCACTGAACACCCGCCATATGTAAATGTCTGACACGTGCTTCTGACCAGTTTATCCAGCTGTGCCTGAACACCCTCCTGATCACGGTTTTGTATACAGAGTACAAACTCATCTCCGCCAAACCGCGCCATAAGGACATGTGTTCCAAACACCAGACGCATCGTATCCGCTAAAAGTTTTAACGCCTCATCTCCTCCGGCGTGTCCAAGCGTATCATTGACAGACTTAAAGTTATCAATATCCATGATTGCAAACAGAAACGGCAGTTCTTTCCTGTCGTAAATGCTCCCGGCACCGATCCCGGAACAAATAAAACATCCGGATAATCCCCACCCTGAATCTGTTTTGACACCTCATTGTCATAATCCGAATACGACTGGTACTTCACCTCAATACCAGGATGTTTCTTGTTAAACCCATCCAGGTACTGCTACATATCCTGCTGGGAGATATTGGATGCTACCGAAATCGTTCCCCTGATTTCGTTTTCTGCGCAGCATGTGCCACACTTCCAAAGTCTGCCGGAAACTGTAACAGCACAAGCAGCGTCAAAAGCACCGCCACCACACGCTTTTTCTTCCACTTTTTCATCTTTCTCATCCTTCTTTTGCAGCCTTACCGCGCTTCATATGCCCTGGATACACGCTTATACTCTGCCGGTTCCGTAATCTGTTCCACAACGATATCTCCGTCTTCCGCATCACGGTATCGATACAGATACACACCTTCCTGAATCTCATCCTCCTCTATGAGAGACACTGCCATATAGTGCTTCTCTTCAACGGTAAAAGTATCCATGATGGCAAACTCTTTTTCCGTCCCATCCGAAACCGGAATACGGATTACTTCATACTCTTCCATAATATCTCTCCTTTATCGTGGTACTTTCGTAAACAGTGCAAATGCATTTTCCCGTGTGGTCTGCTCGACTTCCTCCACAGAAACGCCTTTGATCTCCGCAATTTTTGCAATCACATACGGAATATTCCGTGAATCATTGCGCGTTCCCCGGTGTGGTTCCGGCGCCATATACGGGCAGTCGGTTTCGAGCACTATGCTCGAAAGAGGAATCGTTTCCACGGTCTTTACCAGCTTTTTGGCATTTTTAAAAGTCACAACACCGCCTACACCGATGAAATATCCCATCTTTACATATTCCTGTGCCATCTCCGGCGAATAGGAATAACAGTGGATCACGCCCTTTATGCCATCCTCATATGCCTTTTCCATGATCTGCATGGTATCTTCTGCTGCATCCCTGGAATGAATGATCACCGGAAGATCTGCCTGTTGTGCCAGTGCAAGCTGCCGTACAAACCAATACCTCTGCTTCGCCTGTATCTCCGGTTCCTTATCCCAGTAATAATCCAGTCCGATCTCTCCCACCGCAACTGTCTTTTGCAGCGTTGTCTGCTGTCTGAGCCATGCATACGTGTCCTCATTTAAATCATCCACGTCACTGGGATGTACGCCCACCGCAGCATAAAGAAAAGGGTATTCCTGCGCCAGCGAAAGTGTTGTCTTTGTCGTCGCAATGGAAGACCCTACATTAATCACCGGCGAAATGCCGCGCTGCGGTAATTCCGCAAGCAGCATCTCCCGGTCCGTATCAAATTTTGCATCATCGTAATGTGCATGTGTCTCAAAAATCATAAGAAGTGCCTTTCTATCAGATCAAGTTCCTCCATGATGATACAGTTTGGAAGTGTATCCGAAGCCACCATGCCCCGCACCTGGGCATAATCCATCCAGCGCACACTCTCTATTTCTTCGGTCTGCAGTTCAAATTCCTCTGCTTCCCGATCCAGCCAGAGCAGATAGACATTTGAAATCTGGTGATCATGAAATGGCTGTCTGTGAAATTCGCTGTCAACATCCTTATGCACCTGTCCGCAATAAATCAGATCCGACTCCTGCACTGTCACATTTAATTCTTCTTTCAACTCCCGAATTGCTGAAGGAATGTAATCATCCCCTGCCGGTATATGTCCGGCACTGGAAATATCATAGCATCCCGGAAATGAATCTTTCTGCATACATCTCTTCTGCAGCAAAAGCTGAATCCGTCCGTTCCTGTTGCGGGCAATCCAGACATGGGATGTGCGGTGCCGTACCCCTTCCCGGTGGGCCTCCGCGCGTTCTACGGTTTCACCGGTTGGTGCTCCGGTTTCATCTACAACATCAAGGATTTCCATAATTTATGCCTCCTATTTTTATGCCTCCGACCTTGTTTAACAGATCTCTGCACCGCTTGGCATTGATTTCTCCGGTGTCATCAGAGAAAGTGTGCCGTTTTCGTCCTCTGCACACAGCAACATGCCCTCGGACAATACTCCGGCAAGTTTTGCCGGCTTTAAGTTCACAAGAACCATAACCTTCTTGCCGACCATCTCTTCCGGTGTGTAATCTTTACGGATACCGGATACAATCTGCTTTACGGTGTTTCCGATTTTTACCTGAGAGCAAAGCAGCTTCTTTGACTTTGCAACTGCCTCACAGGAGAGAATCTCTCCCACCTGGAACTGCATCTTCGTAAAATCATCAAATGTGATCTCTTCCTTCGGATCCATATCAATCACTGCTTCATCTGCTGTCTCTCCGCCATTTAATGCTTTCTGCTCTTTTTCGTACTCTTCCTTCTGCTTTGCCTGAATGGCATCCACTTTTGGCTGGATCTCTTTTGCGTCAATTCTTGCAAAAAGGATCTCCGGAGCATCGGTTACTTTTGTTCCATCCGGATACAGACCAAACTGATTGAGCTCATCAAAATCACGCAATGATGTCGATAACTGTGCCACAATTTTTTCTGCAGTTTCCGGAAGGAACGGGTGCAGAAGACTTGCGCCGATCGTGATGGACTCGGTCAGATTGTAAAGAACCTCTGCCAGACGGTCTTTCTGTGCCTCGTCTTTTGCCAGTACCCACGGGGTTGTCTCATCAATATATTTATTGCAACGGCGGAACAGTGCAAATACTTCGGAAATTGCATCTGCCACACGAAGTTTTGCCATCTTCCCGGCAATACGGTCGCGGGTTTCTGTCACAACAGCTTTCAGATCCGCATCCACTTCACCGGTGACTCCTGTGGATGTGACCACACCGCCAAAATATTTATTGCTCATGGAAACGGTACGGTTTACCAGATTTCCAAGAATATTTGCCAGGTCAGAATTAAAACGCTCAATGACCAGATCCCAGGTAATCACGCCATCATTCTCAAACGGCATCTCATGCAATACAAAATAACGGGTAGCATCTACGCCAAACAGATCTACCATGTCATCCGCATAGATTACATTTCCCTTGGACTTGCTCATCTTATCCCCGCCCTGAAGCAGCCACGGATGACCAAATACCTGCTTTGGCAGTGGCAGATCCAGTGCCATCAGAAAGATTGGCCAGTAAATGGTATGGAAACGGACAATATCTTTTCCGATCAGATGCAGATCAGCCGGCCACAGCTTCTTAAACTGATCTGTGGAACCATCCGGATCATATCCAATCTTTGTGATATAGTTTGTCAGTGCATCCAGCCAGACATATACGACATGTTTCGGATCAAAATCTACCGGAATTCCCCAGCTGAAACTGGTACGTGATACGCACAGATCCTGCAGTCCCGGAAGCAGGAAGTTATTCATCATCTCATTCTTACGGGAAACCGGCTGAATGAAGTCCGGATGGGTATTGATATAATCAATGAGCCGGTCTGCATATTTACTCATCTTAAAGAAATAAGCTTCTTCTTTGGCAGGCTGCACTTCCCGTCCACAGTCCGGACATTTGCCGTCTACAAGCTGGGATTCTGTCCAGAAAGACTCACAAGGTGTACAATACATTCCCTCATAAGATCCCTTATAAATATCACCCTGATCATAAAGCTTTTTAAAAATCTTCTTTACACATTTCTCATGATCCTCATCCGTGGTACGGACAAAGTTATCATAAGAAGAATTCACAAGATCCCAGATCCGCTTTACCTCACCGGAAACCTGATCTACAAATTCTTTCGGTGAAATACCTGCTGCCTCTGCTTTTTCCTGAATCTTTTGTCCGTGTTCATCAGTTCCGGTCTGAAAATAGACATCATAGCCTTCGGCTCTCTTATAACGCGCAATTGCATCCGCAAGAATAATCTCGTACGTGTTTCCGATATGCGGCTTACCTGAAGTATAGGCAATCGCGGTTGTCATATAAAACTTCCCTTTATTTTCTGCCATGTCCTTGGCCTCCTTATCTCACATTCGCTCTCCCCATTTTACCGAATTCCACGCCATTTGTAAAGTATCCCCTATTCGTCCGTTTTTCTGTGAAAATTGCAAAGTTTAATTCTACCATCCATTTATACAGTGGAATTCTCTTCTG
>ERZ1106935.57-NODE-57-length-131845-cov-20.658722_pt1 | contig 131845 bp, 90 predicted proteins | sample MGYA00403666_ERZ1106935 | MGnify/ENA primary metagenome ERZ1106935 (study PRJEB35170, sample SAMEA104062452) | human gut metagenome | biome: human gut; feature: human-associated habitat; material: faeces | place: Denmark | collected 2012-11-20 ... | reverse complement strand
CATCTTGAACACCTTTCGCTCTTAACTAGGTGTCCAATTCATCATACCCACTCCATACGCCGCAAGGGACTGTCTCCGGAACTCCTCCGGGGTCAGTCCCTTCAGTTTAACCTGGCGCCTCCTCGTGTTCCAATGGACCACGAAGTCGTCGAGGTCCGCCTTGAAGGACTCGAAGTCCGGCCACGTCCTTCCCCGGAAGAACTCGTCCTTGATGTGGCCGAACACCTGCTCCGTCGCGCCGTTGTCGATGCAGTTGCCCTTCCGGGACATGCTCTGCACCACGCCGGCCTCCTCCAACCGCCTGCACCAACCGGCCTGCTGGTACTGCCAGCCCATGTCCGAGTGCAGGACCGGCCTGGAGCCCTTGGGCTTCCTGGACACGAGCTGGTCGAGCAGCTCGTGCTGCTGGGCCATGTTGGGGTGCAGCGACGTGGACCAGGCGACGATCTCCTTGCTGCCGAAGTCGTAGACCGGCGCGAAGTAGGCCTTGCCCCAGGACTGCTTGAACTCGGTGACGTCGGTGCCCATCTTCTCCCACGGCCCGTCGGCGGCGAAGTCGCGCCCGATGACGTTCTCGAAGGTCTTTCCGACCTTGCCCCTGTACGAGTTGTACCTGTGGTAGTCGGTCTCGCGGCGGATCCCGCAGCTGATGCCCATCTCGCGCATCATCTTCAGCACGGTCTTGTAGGCTATGCGCGCGCCCCGCTCGGCGCGCAGGCACATGGCGATCTGCCTGTGGCCGCACCCGTTGGCCGTGCGCGAGAATATCTCGGCGGCGGCCTCCCAGAGCTCGGGCCTGGCGGGAGCCTTCGGGTGCGACAGCGCGTAGTAGTAGCTCGACCTCGCCAGGCCGGCGCACTCCAGCAGGCACCCCAGCCCGTACCCCTCTTCGCGCAGGGCGCTCACGGCCTCGACCTTCGCCCTGGTCAGAGCCCGTCCCTCTCGACCAGGGCACGCAATTTTTTTAGGTAGGCCACCTCGGTCTCGAGCCTTCGGCAGCGCTCCTCGAGCTCCTCCTCGCGGGTCCGCGGCCTCGCCTTGGAACCGCTCGGCCGGCCCTTGGGCTTGGGCCTGAGCGCCTCGGCGCCGCCCTCGCGGTATAGCGCGCACCACTTCTTGAGCGGCGACATCGACATTATGCCGAACGCCGCCATCGCCTCGGCCTTCGTCATGCCGCCGTCGACCACGGCGGAGGCTGCGGCGACCTTCTGCTCGTATGTGTACCTGGCCTGCTTGCCGTCCATGGATAGCAGCACCTCGCTTCCGAACGACCGGTATACGCAGAGCCATTGTCTCACGGTTCCGCGCGGGACCGACAGCGCCTTCGCCGCAGACTTGTAGCCGTGGCCTCGCTCGAAGAGCCCGATCGCCGCCTTCCTGGCCTCGATGTCGTGCTTCACCCTCAAGTCGACTCGCATAAAAAGCCTCCCATTTCTCGTGTCCAAGAAATGGGAGGCAGTTCACGTAGTGCGCAGCGGGGGTTCTTTCATGTCCGAGGACGTCCGCGAAGGTCAGCCCTCAGACCCTGCGGTGAGAGACCTAGGCCTCGTTGTACACCGTCTTGAGCTTCAGCAGGTGAGCGTAGCGGTCCATAGCGGCCTGCTCGTTCTCCTTGAAGAGCTCTTCGGCGCGCTCGGGGAAGGAACGCGTCAGCGAAGCGTAACGGGCCTCGTTCATCAGGAACTCCTGATAACCGCCCGCGGGCTCCTTGGAATCGAGCGAGAACTTCTTGCCGGCAGCAGCCTCGGGGTTGAAGCGGAAGAGGTTCCAATAACCGCACTCGACAGCCTTCTTCATCTCGGCCTGGCAGTTCTGCATGCCGCCCTTCTTGATGGAGTGCATCTCGCAGGGGCTGTAGCCGATGATGAGGGACGGGCCGTCGTAGGCCTCGGCCTCGTGGATGGCCTTGAGGGTCTGAGCCGGGTTGGCGCCCATGGCGACCTGCGCCACATAGACGTAGCCGTAGCTCATGGCAATCTCGGCCAGGGACTTCTTCTTGGTCACCTTACCGGCAGCGGCGAACTGAGCGACCTGGCCCAGGTTCGAGGCCTTGGAGGCCTGACCGCCGGTGTTGGAGTAAACCTCGGTGTCGAAGACGAAGACGTTGACATTGTGGCCGGAAGCCAGGACGTGGTCCAGGCCACCGAAGCCGATGTCGTAGGCCCAACCGTCGCCACCGAAGATCCAGAAGGACTTCTTGGTGAGGTAAGCCTTGTCGGCGAGGATCGCCTTGGAAGCGTCACAACCGCACTTCTCGAGCTCGGCAACGTAGGCGGCGGCAGCGGCCTTAGAGGCCTCGGCGTCGTTGACGGAGTCGATCCAAGCCTGACCGGCGGCCTTGAGCTCATCGGACGGACCATCGGCAGCGATGATGTCCTGGGTAGCGGCGATCAGCTTCTTCTGGACGGCCTCGTAACCGACGGCCATGCCCAGACCGTGCTCGGCATTGTCCTCGAACAGGGAGTTGTTCCACGCCGGGCCGTGACCGTCCTTGTCCTTGCAGTAAGGAGCGGTGGCAGCGGGGTTGCCCCAAATGGAGGAGCAGCCGGTGGCGTTGGAGATGAACATGCGGTCGCCGGCGACCTGGGTCACCAGACGTGCATAGGCGGTCTCGGCGCAGCCGGCGCAGGAGCCGGAGAACTCCAGGTAGGGCTGCTTAAACTGGCTACCCTTGACGTTGGCCGCGATGAGCTCCTTCTTCTCGGAGACGTTCTCGACCATGTAGTCCCAAACGGGCTGCTGGTCCATCTCCTGCTCGGTGGGAACCATCTCGAGGGCGCCCTTGGGGCAGACCTTGACGCAGTTGGTGCAACCCATGCAGTCGAGCGGGGACACAGCCATGGTGAACTTCATGCCCTTGGCCTTGGGGCCCATGGCGTCGAGCGTGCGGGTAGCCCCGGGCGCGGCAGCAGCCTCGTCCTCGGTCATCGCGAACGGACGGATGGTGGCATGCGGGCACACATAGGCGCACTGGTTGCACTGGATGCACTTGGTCTCGTCCCAGTGGGGAACGACCACGGCGACGCCGCGCTTCTCGTATGCAGAGGCGCCCAGCTCAAACTGGCCGTCAGCGCAATCGACGAAGGCGGAAACAGGCAGGCTGTCGCCGTCCATGCGATCGATGGGCTCGAGCAGGTTCTTGACCTGCTGGGCGATAGCGGACTTGGTCTCCTCGGAGAGCTCGACGGGAGCGGCATCCTCGGCGGTAGCCCAGTCGGCCGGAACCTCGAACTTACGGAAGGCGGTAGCGCCGGCATCGATGGCCTTGTGGTTGGCGTCGACGATGGCCTGGCCCTTCTTCATGTAGGACTTGGTAGCCGCGTCCTTCATGTACTGCAGGGCGTCCTCGGCGGGCAGGACCTTGGCCAGCGCGAAGAAGGCGGACTGGAGCACCGTGTTGGTGCGCTTGCCCATGCCGACCTTGGCAGCCAGGTCGATAGCGTCGATCAGGTAGACGTTGACGTTGTTGTTCGCGATGTAGCGCTTAGCCACGGCGGGCATGTGCTCGGCGAACTCCTCGTCGCTCCACTGGCAGTTGACCAGGAAGGTGCCGCCCGGCTTGACGTCGCGGACCATCTTGAAGCCCTTGACGATGTAGCTGGGGTTGTGGCAGGCGACAAAGTCGGCCTTGGTCACGTAGTACGGCGAACGGATCGGGGAATCACCAAAGCGCAGGTGCGAGACGGTGACGCCGCCGGTCTTCTTGGAGTCGTACTGGAAGTAGGCCTGAACGTACTTGTCGGTGTGGTCGCCGATGATCTTGATCGAGTTCTTGTTGGCGCCGACGGTACCGTCGCCACCCAGACCCCAGAACTTGCACTCGATGGTGCCGGGGGCTGCGGTGTTGGGCGCATCCTCGGCCTCGGGCAGGCTCAGGTTGGTCACGTCATCGACAATGCCGATGGTGAACTCGCGCTTGGGCTCGTCCTTCTTGAGCTCCTCGAAGACAGCGAACGCGGACGCAGGAGGCGTGTCCTTGCTGCCCAGGCCATAACGGCCGCCGACGACCTTGATGCCCGTCTTGCCGGCCTCGTAGAGAGCGGAGACGACGTCCTGGTAGAGCGGCTCGCCGATGGAACCCGGCTCCTTGGTACGGTCCATGACGGCGATCTTCTGGACGGTCTCGGGGAGAACGTCGACGAAGTGCTTGATGGAGAACGGACGGAACAGACGAACCTTGACCAGGCCGACCTTCTCGCCGTGAGCGTTGAGGTAGTCGATGACTTCCTCGAGCACGTCGCAGAAGGAGCCCATGCACACGACGACGCGGTCGGCATCGGGAGCGCCGTAGTAGTTGAACAGGCCGTAATCGGTGCCGAGCTTCTCGTTGATCTTCTTCATGTAGCCCTCGACGACGGCGGGAAGCTCGTCGTAGACCTTGTTGCAGGCCTCGCGGTTCTGGAAGAAGATGTCGCCGTTCTCGTGGCTACCGCGGGTATGCGGGTGCTCAGGGTTGAGCGCGTGATCGCGGAAAGCCTGGACGGCGTCCATGTCGCACATCTCGGCCAGATCCTTGTAGTCCCACATGGCGACCTTCTGGATCTCGTGGCTGGTGCGGAAGCCGTCGAAGAAGTTAAGGAACGGGGTCTTGCCCTCGATGGCGGCAAGGTGAGCCACCGGCGAGAGGTCCATGACCTCCTGGACGTTGCCCTCGGCGAGCATGGCGAAACCGGTCTGGCGGCAGGCCATGACGTCGGAGTGATCACCAAAGATGTTCAGGGCGTGCGAAGCGACGCAACGCGCGGAGACGTGGAAGACGCCCGGGAGCTGCTCGCCCGCGATCTTGTACATGTTCGGGATCATCAGGAGCAGGCCCTGGGAAGCCGTGTAGGTGGTGGTCAGAGCACCGGCGCCCAGCGAACCGTGAACGGTACCGGCTGCACCTGCCTCGGACTCCATCTCGACGACCTTGACCGGGGTGCCGAAGATGTTCTTGCGACCCTGGGCCGCCCACTGGTCGACATGGTCGGCCATCGGGCTGGACGGCGTAATGGGATAAATTCCCGCTACCTCGGTGTACGCATACGAAACATATGCGGCCGCCTCGTTGCCGTCCATAGACTTAAACTTACGCGCCATATACCCCTCTCCTCTCATATAGGTATACAGGCCCCGGCGATCGCCGGGATGTTGGCGTGATGGGATTTACGCTGTTGCTTCCAATCATCTGGCAGGCAGGCTCAGCAGCAGGTACGTGGCGTGGAGAGAAGACATGCCGAGGCGAGGGACAGCTGATGCGCCCCACAGACCCGACCGCCCGTCTTGCACATGACCGAGCGCCGCAAAGGCCGCATGCCGGATGCTCCCGGGCACGCCCCGGCGATGGGAAGCGCCCGCAACGGAAATCCGCATGCGGGTTTATTGTACCCCGCCGTTAAGTGTAATTTCGACAAATATAGGCGGGCGGTAAAGGTTTACCTCGGGTGACCGCCAAAGGCCAGAATGGTCCCTCCATCCCCGGACGACTGGCTCTGACGCGCCAAGGAGTGTCCCCAAGTACCGGCAGGAAAGGAACGTCCCTAACTGCCGGCTAGAGGGCGCCGAGCAGGATGGCGTAGGTGGTGGATTCGCCGAGTTTGAGCTCGTCGCCGGGGTTGAGCTGGGCGGAGCGGCCGGGCTCTACTTGAATACACACACTCGTGGCCCCGTTTACCACCACGGTGCCGTTAGTGGACGACAGGTCCTCGACAAACCATGCGCCAGACTCGTCGCACCAGATATGGGCATGGCGGGCCGAGACGTCGTCGGTGATGCCGCCCTCCCCCGTTGCCAGCGCGCCGATCTCAACGCCTTCCTCACTCGGCTGAATCCAGCGCGGGACGCTCACCGCGTAGCCGTTTTGCACGCACAGCAGTCCCAGCGGATGCGCCGGCGCGACCTCGTGCTCGCCCGCGACCGAAGATGTGCTCAGCGAGCGCGGCGTCGACGTGTCGCCGCCACGGGTCGCATGAGCGCGGCGGCTCGCCCGACTTGGAACTAAGGCGGGCGTGAGAGCAAACGGCATAGGGAACGAATCTTGCGGATGTACTCCTCGACGTCAGGCAGGTAAGCCCCACGAAGTCACCGGGGAGGCCCAAGCGGGACGGCACCACTTCCAGATTCTGACCAGGGCGAGTCGTTCGCCGGTGGCTGAAGGCTCGCTCCCACCCAAAAGGGGAGATTCGCGTTGTTCCCCAATCGCTCTCGCATCTTTCATTTTGCTCGAGGTGGGCTATGAAAACTTTCCTGGTGAAAGGCGGCGATTGGTTTCCTTTCTTTCTAGAGGAGCGCGCCTGTAATCTGTTTTCATCCTAAATCAAGTTAAGATCGGACCTTCCAGAGGCAAGTCGACTCAAACTGCGAGGCTCCATATTGGAATAAAGAGCGCTGTCGAAGTGCCAACAACACAAAGCTTGCCAGTCTCAAATAGAACCTTTTGGGAGTCCGATTGGGCCGCACACCGAATCCCCGCTGGTGGTTTTTTATAGCTGCGCGACAATAAACAAGGTTAGTGCCAGTCCAGCATGAAATTGAGGAACGTATGCATTTTTTCTCAGTAAGTGATCGTCGTTACTGCTTCGATGAGGTCACTCGCAATTGCTTTCAGGTTGACCAAGCATCAGAAGATGCGCTTCGCATATTTGAAGCATCGGGAAGAACGGTCAACTCGAAGTTGCTAACAAAGTCACTTGCTGCGAAAGGCTACGACCAAACGACCATAGCAGAACTTGAAGACGACATTGATGAGTATCAACGATTGTCTGAGCGGACTTTCTTAACAAAAGACACGCCTCGAAAACTTAGATCCATCGAACTCCACGTTTCACATGCATGCAACCTTGGTTGTAGTTACTGTTTTGCCGGTAAAGGAGATTATGGAACGTCTCCTCTGCTGATGACAGACGAGATAGCCTTCAAGGCGGTCGACTACCTCGTCGCAAGTTCATCGGAAAACGAAACGCTTGCGATCGTCTTTTTTGGTGGGGAACCCATGATTAACGAGCCGCTGATATGGAAAACGGTCGACTATTCAAAAAGAATATACCCCAATAGAAACTTTACCTATTCTATTACGACCAACGGAACGCTTTTGAATGACACTGCTGTGAATTCTTTCAAGGAGCACGGGTTTTCTGTTCTGATTAGTCTCGATGGTACAGGATGCAAGCACGATGCATCGCGCCCGTACAAGACGGGAGGCGGCTCTTTCTCCGATATCGACAAAAACGTTCGTCGTTTTTCCGAGTCGTTCCCCTTCGGCGCAAGAGCGACCTTAACAAATAATAACTGTAACCTTGTTGAAGACTATCTTCAGTTTAAAGAGATGGGCTTCAGAAGGATTTACTTCTCGCCCGTGAGCTCATTCGATGAGAATATCAAACTCGACGAACACTCATTAAACAAAATCAGGACGGGCCTAATAGATTTGGCGGATCAATATCTCAAACAGATTGATCAAGGGGAAAAGCCCTTGTTTAGAACATTGAAAACTGCAGTTGATTTGATTATGAGCAACAGGATCGCCTTTGTCGGATGCGGGGCTGGCAGGCGTTTTATTTCCGTGACTCCCGAAGGGGACGTATACCCCTGTCACAGGTTTGTCGGGATGATGCGATTCAAAATGGGCAACATCGTCACCGGAATTGACGAAACTAGGTATATTGAAAACTGGAGTCAGGGTGTCGAAAAAAGAATTGACTGTACGGACTGTTGGGCTCGGTCTTTCTGTGGTGGGGGCTGTAGCTGGGAGGCTGCAGACGAGCACGGCTACTTGCCCAAGAGTCTACACCCTGCATCATGTGAATATAGAAAAATGTGCTACGAGATGGCTTTTGACCTTATTTCCCGCCACTCATCTTCGCAGGAGAAAAATCAACGAGAAGCTACTGTATCGGAATAAGCGGTTCAGCGCATTGCTGTCACCATTGTGGAGGTGTTCGTTCTTCTGATTACCGTCTGCGAAGCTTATTGCTACATTCGCCGAAACCATTCTAGAAATATGGTGAACTAGACATCTTGGTTTGTTATACACAATATTGAGGTTTTTCTGCACTCAAAGGGAGGTAGTCGTGAAGCATATTCATCCGATTAATCCAGGAAGTGGCGACGAGGCAGGCGTGAAGCCGATGTCTTTTGACTGCCTCTTGGGCATTACTGACATCTGTACTGTTTATGATAAAGCAGATGGCTGTGGTGCATACGATTACTGCGACTATGACATGGATGGCGGCAGCATCTGCGTTGTAGATCACTGTGGCATTGATCAAACGTAGTCTCTAATTGGATTAAGGTGAGGAGCTGTTATGAAGCATATCCATCCTGTTGGTTCAAATGAACATCCTCCCGTTGAGCCTTGTTGTCTTGGAGTTGATATATGCAATTTTTACGACATCGCCGAGTGCCCTGTTGCGGATTGGTGCTATGTCGATAAAGAATCAAGCTGTGTTTTGCCAGCAGATTGGTGCGATCCAGTTGACGAGTAGTTTTGTGGCTAGGAACTATTTGGTCCAATTCAGAATAAGATGGGAACAAATACCAAAATCTCGTGTCTGGGAGGAGTTATGCCATTATTGCAAGGTCTCGTTGGATTAGCCTTTATACTTGCGTTATATCTGGCACCTTTTTTAATTCTATTCTTCATTATCCGACTCTTTCTTCGGAGAAAATAGGAGTGTCACGCAAACATTAGCGTAGCTTTCTTCCAATATGAGCCGAGCATTGGCAAGTGGAATAAGAAGCCCGACCGTTCGCCACATGAAAGTGATCGGACGGGCTTCTCTATTTAACCCGGGCCGCCACCCATAGCGGCTTTCCAAGCGTATTCTCAGTGCAAAGCAATCGTCAGTTTAATCCTATGCGCTGATACCGCATTTCATTTGTTCGGCTCGAATTCTACGGCCTGGCAACCCTCGCACTCTCCGGCAAATGGATTGAACGCGAAGGCAGAGATGATGTGTGCGTGGACATCGAGGCTGCTGTAGGCAACATACTGGGACATGGACCCCCGCTGCGCGTGGTATGCGGCCCGGCATATTCATTGCCGTCCAACCCCGTGTAGTTGCAGCAAAGGGTGGAACCTCAATGCTCAGCTCATGTTGTCCGTGGGACACGAGAATCGTAAGTACACTTTGGTGCGATTCTCACGCTGATACTGAGCCACCTGGAATAAGATACGTCGCGACAACACTTCGCTTCACCTCTGTCTCGACAAGATGACGTAGACTAAAGTTTCCTTTAGTAAGAGAACGAGAACTATATCTGAAAGCGTTGCGATGGCGTGAAGGCACCGAGTCCGAACCGCCTGAATGCTACGTGCATCTGCATCGCCTTTTTGTTATCTCTGCCAGTTGGGTAGCACTACACTTGTCATCATTTACCCTGGTACATGCTGCCTAAATCCACTACCCCTTCTACCGCGCCGACCATCTCGTCATCGTGAGAGACAACGATGATCAGCTGGCTTTGCTTGTTGCGCTTAACATAGGCCGCAAGCTCGGCGCGGCTTACAGCGTCTAACCCAGTCGTGGGCTCGTCGAGTACCAAAACTGACGACTTGCGTGAAATCGCCGACCATAAGTACACTCGGCGCAGCTCACCGCCCGAAAGCGCGGAGCAACGTTTCCCGAGCAACTCCTTCACGCTGTTTTCCAGCGAAAGTAGGCCATCTACACCCCGGTGATAGGAAGAAAAGGGCGTGTCGAAATACTCTAACAGCTCTTTCACCGTTTCGTCCGGCGCGAAGCACGACTGTGGGCAGCACGATATCTCTCTCGCACGTATGTAATCCAAGTCGCATTCTTCGATTGGCACGCCGTTGTATTTTACTTTGCCTTTCGATGAGTATAGCCCGAGCATCAAGTAAAGAAGCGACGTCTTGCCTCTTCCGTTTTCCCCAACTATGCAATATGTACCAGGACCGGAAAACTTGAAAGAAAACCCGCCGAGGACCTCTCGGACAGATCCGTCTGGAAGGGCAACCGAGAATTCCAAATCAGATACCGAAATGTCATTTATTTCATCGAGTTTAGCTAAATCGGTCCGATTCCACCCCGATCTCTCCTTTTCTCTCGTCGCGATAGCCGTCCTATCCCATGATGCTTTGGCATCTTGATAGGATTTGAACAATGACATCATATTTTTCAAAGTCTTAAAGAGAACCGCGAAGTATGTACCGATGATAGTGTACTCGCCTATTGACATAGTTCCGTTAATGATTCGTACTCCGGAAACAACAAGTATCACCGCTTGAAACAACGCTGCGAAAAGACCATCGAGCGATGTCAGAGAATATGATAGCTTTCCGGAGCGCAAAACTTTGGGAAAATAGCTCTTAAACCCAGCGTCGAGCGCTTGTTCGCTCTTGCCGTACGAAGATGCCAGTTGAATGTTGAGAATCTGATTAAGCTGCGATGCAATTGCGGCGTAAAAGGCGCTGTCCGCCTCTTTCTTCTCATACGTGACCCTATACAAAAGTTTCCTCAACCCAGTAATTACACAGAAATACACGATGAGGAGAATGATGGAAAACACCGCGAGAGTTGAATCAATTGACCATATGATAAGCAATACGATGGGAATAGCTACAATGGACAGCGGCGCACTGATGAAATTCGCCAAAACGAAGGATGAGACCACGCTGGAGTCGGAAATAATCCGTTGCGTTGTATAGGCTGGATCGATGGTCCGACTCACCAAGTAATCGTCTCTTTCAAAACGCAAGACGGCCTCCCTGAGAAGATCAAAGGAAAGTCTCGTGCTTATGCGAATGGAAAGTGTTCCTGCAAAATAAGTAAAGAGGGTGGAGAAAACTCCTATTGACGCAACCAGGAGTGCGAAGAGTGCGGCGTCTCTTTCGCTGCGGTTACCGAGAAGAAAATCTAAAAATTTTCCGTTCACGTATGGCATGGCATAGGAGAGAGCGGTTCCAATCACCGTGATAGCAATGAAGACGAAAGCCCCTTTTGCTCTGATGAACCTCGAGAGAACGCATCGAATCAAGGAAGGCCCCAATCTACCCGCCACAAAACATCAATCACTGATACCTTACACCTCAACACAACAGGAGCGAAGATTTGCCAATGAGACTGCTTTAAGATTGCCTTGGGCCAATACGGTCTCAAGCTCTTCCTACAAGAGAGTCGGAATCGGACATCTCCTCCGACGAATCTGGCAATCGGGCGATTGAAATATCTTTTTCAACCGCCCGATTGCCACAATAGATTGGAGCGTCCGCCCGCAAACGACCTCGTTTTACACCCACCAAATCCTTTGCCTTTTGTCGCCTAGGCTAGAAAAATCGCTCATAATAACGCAACCAGCCTGCTCGCTTGAAGAAACCTAAGCCCGTAATGTAGATGTGCAAACTTCCGGACGCCTTGCGCGGCATAGCGCGTATAAACTTCGTCAACCGCCTCAGAAATACCTGAGTATCGCGCCAGGGCAAAAGCATACGACGTCGCCGCCATACCCCGCACCCATTCGGAACGCGGACTAATTGAATAGCTGCACAGTATCATCATACATGCATCTAGACCTGATTCCCCAAGTAGCCGACGTATTGATGCGAGCATCGTGGGTCGCCCCTACGCCATCGTCGTCACCCCTATTAGCAGTATTTAGTGTTTTCCTCTAAATGCGTATCGCCACCCTTAAGAATATGAAGTGTTATATCCAGACCCGATTGTCCCCCATCCCCAACGAAGGGATAAGGAATCTCATCCGGAATCGGCAGTAACGGAGGATTCACAACGACAAGCGAAAAACATGAGTCATCTCACAGAGGGGAGTAAAGGCTCCCCTCAAGCACCCTAGTTTCGTCATCCAAAGAGTTGATGGCAGTGTTCTTCTTACAAAGGTCGACAACAAAAGGGTTGATTTCTACAGATGTTACATCCATGCCACAGTTGGTAAGTATCAGGCCCTGTATTCTGGGGCCAGAACACAAATCGAGAGCCTTCCGTGCGCTCTGCGGTGTAAGGCGCCAATCTCAGCAAATCTGTCCCACAATACTGCGCTGAAGAACAAGACGGAACCCCTGAGCCAAACTCCCCTATACCTTTTTAAGGCTAAGACAGGCAAGTTCACGCACCCGGCATATTCCAGAATAACATCCTATTGTTTTAGATGCTCTACAAGCATGAACAGCCGCGAATCGGAAAGATCTTCTAGTTTCGCCCCGACTGACCGCCAAGGGCCAAAATGGCCTCTCCATCCCCAGGCGACCGGCTCTGGCGCGCAGAGAAGTGCCCCCAAGTGCCGGCAGAAAAGGAACGCCCCTAACTGCCGGCTAGAGGGCACCGAAGAGAATGGCGTAGGTAGTGGATTCGCCGAGCTTGAGCTCGTCGCCGGGATTGAGCTGGGCGGAACGGCCGGGCTCGACCTGAATGCAAACGCGCGTGGCCCCGTTTACCACCACGGTTCCGTTGGTGGACGACAAGTCCTCGACGTGCCAGATATTTTGAGCATCGCACCAGATATGGGCATGGCGGGCCGAGACATCGTCGCCGACGTCGGTAATATCGCCCTCACCAGTGGCCAGCGCGCCAATCTCAACACCCTGCTCACTCGGCTGAATCCAGCGCGGGGCGCTCACGACAAAACTGTTTTGCACGCGCAGCAAGCCCAAGGGGTGCGCCGGGGCGGGTTCGCGTTCGCCCGCGGTCATCGACATGCCAAGCGAGCGCGGCGTGGAGGTGCCTCCGCCACAGGTCGCGTGCGCGTAGTCGATGGCATAGTTCACCGAGGACCGCACATCCGCCGAACAGCCGACGGCGACAAACAGCACCAGCACGGCCTCGGCGCGCTCGGCAGGCATGAGTTCTGCCGCCTGGGACAGGCGATCGAGCGCGTTGCGATAGAGATTCGTGTCCTGGTGGCACTCTTCGAGCGCGCGTACCATCGGTTCACCTGCAGGACCGCACACCATATTGATCACTGCCGTGGAGTCCATGGGATTTCGCTGGCGCAGGGCCAGTTGCGACATAATACGCGCAGCCGAGGTACCGTATTCGGCAAAGTAGCGCTGCTGAAGCGTGCCGACCGGCGCGCGAACGATAAAGCGGGAAACCCAAGAGCGATCGGCGGCTCGGCTCTGCGGGCTGCGGCCGTCGGCGAGCGGACGGGACGAAAGCACCAAGCCGCACAGCTCGATATGGCTCAGATGCGCCGCGCGCTTAAAGATGTCAAACATGGCCCCGCATGGGGTGAGCTCAACTTGAGATGCCATGACCTAGGCCTCCTTGGTCGTAGAAATAGAATCGGACGATACTTCGACAGGTCCGCCAAAAGTACGGGCAGCTGCGGCTCCACCGGCAAGCGGAGTCGCCATCTGGGCTTTTGTGCGTCGCGGTGCCGAAACGGGAAGTTCAAAGGCAAAGCCCATCGCAAGCAAAAACCACGTAAGCGTATAGGTTGCAACCAGAGCGGCAACAAGGCCGCCCATCACGGCGCGTTGGGAAAATACGCTACATGCAGCCACAACCAACACCGGAACCTCGCAGGCAGAAAGCGCAAGCACACCCTGCAGGAACCCCGAGCGCCGATTGCGCGCAAATGCCCCCGTGACAACGCCGGCTATGCCTGGCAGTGCCAACGCCAGTGCGGCAATAATACCCGGTAGCGACCCAGACCACACGAGCGATCCCAAAGTCGCCGTCACGCGGGCGCCCGACGCCAGCAGCGCGGCCGAAACCACGACCACAGCCCAAACCACGCTGCAAACGACCGCCGCACCAATCATCGCCGTGCGACGAACCGCGCGGCCGGACGCATCCATGGGGCACGGCGTGAGCGGCTCGCCGCGGAGCGAACGACCGACATTTTGCGCATAGTGGTCACAAAACGCCGAGAGCGCCGCCTCGACCGCCGCCGGCTCGGGACGATCTTTTTGATGGCTGGACAGACAGGCCATCACCACGTCGAACAGCTGGGCATCGACAAACGCCAGCGCATCGCGTAGCTCTTCGGAATCCGGCTCAAGCCCTAGCTGCTGGGCCTGCTCGGCCGCGGCGAGCGCCACATCGGGCTCACGACAAAGCAGCTGAGTCAAATCACAACCGGGCGCATGGGCACCAATGGGATAGTCGGGCCGCGTGTCCATCTTGAGACGATAGGGGCTGGCGATGTCGCGCGTCTTTTTGCGCGAACCCGAGGTGCCCGAAGTGCCCGGCGCGGCTTCGTATGGCGCGACGCCGGCAATGAGCTCGTAAACCGTGCTTGCCGCGGCATAGACGTCGATCGCCGGCGACATACGCAAAGCGCGCAGATCGGGAATATCGTCGGTGAGCATCTCGGGCGGGGCATAGGCAACCGTCGCGCGACGCAGCGTGGCATAACGCTCCGTAAACGACGCCTTGCCGCCGGTACCGGCCACGGCCGACGCAGGCTCGAGCGCCAGCGACGAGCCAAAGTCAATCAGGCACAGGTCAAAGGTGCCCTCGGCAAGCTGCCGGTCAAGCGGCAGGCGCGCCGTACGCACCATAATATTAGCGGGCGAGATATCGCGATGGACAAAGCCCTCACCCACCAGGCTCATACGGCAGAGCAGATCGAACAGGTCGCGACCCAGACGCGCCGCCACAAGCGGCGACAGGCGTCCGGCATCATCCACGGCGAGTCGCGAACGCAAGCGGGCAAGCGTCTCGCCCTCGACCCATTCCATGACAATTGCAGGCGCACCGTCGACCTCGCCCCAGCCATAGAGGCGGGGAAAGCCCTTAAGGCCCGAAAGGGCGCGATGGCATTCGTATTCCTCGCGAAACGCCGCCTTGAACTTGGCGACCAGCGCCTCGTGAGCGGCATCGTCGTCAAACTCATCGCGCGTCGGCAAGATGAGCTTCTTGAGTGCCACGGCCTCGCCTTGGGCGTTGACGGCACGCGTCACGCGGCCGATACCGCCACGGCGCATGGTGGCATCGTCGGCAAACAGCATCGTAAAACGACGCAGATAGGCAGGCAGTTCGTCCTGACCGAGCGCAATGGCCGGCTCAAACCCGTCGACACGCGCCAGGCGCAGGCCGACCATGGGATCGCGACCGAGCGATTGTGGTGTGGTGGATGCAAGATCGGTCATCATAGGGCAAGCGCCGCCACGTTATTGTTGAAGTTACCGAGCGCGACGTCATCATCGCCGTAATGGCCGACCCATTGACATAGGTTGGTGTAACAGCCCCACAGATTGGCATACTGCTGATACCACTTTGACCGGGGCGAGAATGTCTGACGACCGAACTCAGCTCGAATAACAAACATCTCCCCGACCAGGCTGTCGCACGGTCTGGGATCTCCCGTAGAGTTATAGGTCGAGACCACGTCATTGGCACGAGAAACATAGCCGTCGAGCATGTTGTACTTGGTCACAAGCCAACTGTGAATGCTCTCTTCTTCAGCAGCGGAAAGGCCACCGGAGTTTGCATCGTTGTCAGTGTTGCCGCCCGTCGAGCCGCCGTTTCCAGACCCTCCGGTAGAGGAACCCGACCCAGAGCCGCCGCCCGAACTCGATGAATCCGAGCTACCGGGCTTGCCTGTCTGCTGGGCGTCCTGCCCCTTCTGCTGCTCGACCTTATTCACCGTTGCCGCCACGCTATTGTTGGACAACCGATCGATGATCTTGGTGTTGGTGAGCACGATGGTTTTGCCATTGGCAAGCGTGACTTCGTTGTCCGGGGCCTCGGCGCCGTCCGCATCGTCAGTGCCAAACACAATATGCGCGACTACACTTGCCCAAGCATATCCAGTCGTGGTACCCAGATCACTTTTGACCTCATGCCCCACGTACGGTTCGCGTGCGGTATGCGCCTGCATCATGGACGACACGGTCATGCCATAGGCAGAAACGCCAGCTATGACCAGCACCAGCGAGCAGGACAGCAGTGCGTACGCCCGCGGCGCCAAGCCCAGTCGGCGTCGCATGCGCACCGCGGCGCCGCGCTTTGTCTGAGTGCCACCGGGCCGCATGCGTTCTCCTCCAAGAAAAACACGCCGCTCAGAAGCGGCGCATTCATTCAAATCCATATTTGAGTGTATCAGCGAACCCAAAAGGTTGCGCAACGAATGGGCAAATTAAGGATGCGAGCGGAAGCATCCATGCGATAAGCGGATACGAAGCATCTTTGTTGCACAACAAACTCACAGTCGCACGGGGAAATTATGACTACCCCGTGCGTCGCGAGGAAAACATACGGCAGGAGCAGGCTCGCCACCTAAATCGTGCGACGGGCCTCGATGGCGCGCCCAAGCGTAAGCTCGTCGGCATACTCCAGGTCGCCGCCCACGGGAAGGCCGCTTGCCAGACGCGATACCTCGACGCCCAGCGGCTTGATAGTGCGGGCCAGGTAGCTCGCCGTGGTCTCGCCCTCGATGTTGGGGTTGGTGGCGATAATGACCTCATGGATATCCTCGTGACCCAGACGCGCCAGCAGCTCACGGATGTGCAACTGCTCGGGACCAATCTTGTCCATGGGGCTGATCACGCCGCCCAGCACATGGTACAGGCCATGGTAGCTGCCCGTGCGCTCGATTGCCTGGACGTCGCGCGGCTCGCCCACCACGCAAATGCGAGTGGTATCGCGCATCGGGTCCTGGCAGATGGAGCACTCGTCGGCCGTGGCGTAGTTAAAGCAGCGGCTGCAAAAGTGGACCTCCTGCTTGACCTCCAGGATGGCCTCGGCCAGGCGGCGGGCCTCCTCGGCATCGGCCTCGAGCAGGTAATAGGCGATACGCTGGGCCGACTTGGGACCAATGCCCGGCAGACGACCCAGTTCATCGAGCAGTTTTTGCAGACTGTGATTCGCACTCATATATATGCGTGTCTTAGAACGGCATGCCCGGGATGTTGAGGCCGCCGGTGATGGCGCCCATCTGCTTGTTGGCGAGCTCGTTGACGCCGCGGACGGCCTCGTTGACGGCAGCCATGATCATGTCCTGCAGCATATCGACGTCCTCGGGATCGAGGGCATCGGGGTCAATAGTAAGATTGACGAGCTCCATCTCGCCGTTAACGGTCACCTTGACCATGCCGCCGCCGGCAGAGGCGTCGACGGTCTGGGACTTGAGGTTCTCCTGCGCGGCGGCAAGCTGCTCCTGCATCTTGCGAGCCTGCTTCATCATCTGCTGCATGTTCATACCGGCCATGATGGCTCCTTTACGTGCGGCCGCACGCCGAGCTGCAAGGGCAGCCGGAGCACGGCGGGACTTTCAAACTCAAAAATCGTACCACGGCGCGAGGCCAGCGAGCGGGGCGGACACGCTACCTCAGTCGATATACATGTCCTGGAGTGCAAGCCGCACCCAAAGATTATGCGAAGTTGAATAATTCGCATCTGCATAATATTGAAAGCTAAATCTTGTAGAGCCGGAATCCGACATTTTCTGCATCCAGCTAGATAACAAAATGCCGAACCGCTGCTCGAGGCGGCGCTCATGATGGCAAGGTATAATTTGATTGTCACAGACAGCAATTTGGAGGTGCCCCCATGAATGCCCCCGACGCGCTCCAAAACATCCGCTCAAAACACCCCGTTGCATATGTGGTTCTCTATCTCTTTGTCGGCTGGGCATTACTAGTTGTCATCACCCATGCTATAGCCTTTGGAGCAGAACTACTGATAGCCAGCTCGGACCAGCCCGTCGTCAAATGGGAAGCGACCGATGAGTGCACCGACGGAAGTCGAACCATTTACTACAACAGCCCGTCCCTCTACCAAGAGTTCAAGGTCAAGATAAAGGACTCCAAGATTGTCGATGCCGAACTAGGCTCTTTATTGACAATCGGAGCAACCGTCAACGCCGAGCAAGTCGAATACACGGACAGCCATGCGACGTATCGTATCGACCTCAGCACCCTAGGACGACCGTCGCGTACCTGTCTGCTCGAATGCGATATAAGCGGCACCACATTACACATGTCCGAAATACAGATGCGCCCGGACAAAAGAAAGTGATGTACGACCGAGTCGAAACAGACTAGGTATAGACTCGTCCGCCTTCGTAAGCAAAACGCAAGATAAGCGGGGCGTTATTACGCACAAAATCATCGAGTTCTTTGAGGTCCGCTTCGCTAAAGCCCTCGTGCGACACCCAATTGAATGCCGGCAAGATACATTCCGCCGTGTCAAAGCCCCAATCGCGTGGGCGCTCCACAACGATCTTCACCGTGTTGTCCTCGCGGACTTCGGAATACGAGATTTGCGCATCGTCCTCAAGACGGACATATTCCCACATCATAAGCTCGCTCCGTTCAAAGAAATCTCTTCTTGAGCAGTATACCCGCCCGCGCAGCTACTCCACCGGCTTGAAGATGGTGGACTGGCCGAAGACGCTGCGGATGAGGGCTTTGGCCTCGTCCTCGGTCTGCGGGATGCTCGGGGCTGCACCCTGATGGCCGAAGGGGCTGCCCGCACCGGGGTTGGACTCCCAGGGAGCTGCAGGAGTGCCCTCCTCTTTGGGGGCAGTTGCAGCGGACTTGGACGCGGACGCCGCACCCGGCACGTCGAACGGAGGCAGATCGTCCCCGCCAGCATCGGCAGCAAAGCCGCCGACCATGGCGTCGTCGTAGGGCACCTGCTCGGATTCCCACGGCGCGGACTGCGCGACAGGCTGAGCCTTGGGGGCAGCCGAGCGCTCGGGCGCACGAGGTGCGGGCTCGGTCGGGAGCTTACCCGTGGCAGGAGCGCCGGCGGGGTTGTCGGAGCGTAGCCAGGGGGCTTTGCCCAGGTCAGACGACTTGGGCGCGGGCGAGGCGGGCTTGGACACGGGTGTCGGAGCAGCCGGTTTGGGCGCCGCAGGCTTAGGCGCCGACGGGGTCGATGCCGCTACCGGCGCCGCTTGCTGCTGCGGCGCGCTGGCGCTCGAGGATACAGCGGCCGCCGAGGACACGGGTTGCGGGTCCGCAGATGCCGCAGCCCGTGCAGATGGAGAATGCTCCTCATGTTGAGGAGCCGGCGTGCCACCCCCATCCAGGACATAGTCGACGGTACGACGACCGAAGACTGCGCAGACCGTCGGCAGGACCACCGACTGCGTATCGGCGCGACCGAGCATCTTAATGGCAAAAGTCGAACCCGCGGGGAACGAGACCGTGAGCTTGGAGCCGTCGTCGGCCGTGGCACGGGCGTTGAGCAAAAGCCCTGCGTAGGAAGCCTGACGTGCCTTGACACGCTCGACAACCTCGGCCCATTTGCGCTGCAGCTCTCCGGCATCCTCGACCGCGGGCGTCTCGGCAGCACCGGCGGCGGCAACCTGGGCGGCATTGTTGGGCTTGGACACCGGCACGGTCGATGCAGCAGGCGCGGGAGCCGGAGCCGCAACGGGCTGAGGTGCAGGCGTTACAGGTTTAGGCGCCGGCGCAGGAGCCGCGGACTTGGGCGCAGGCTGGGCAGCCGGAACAGCAGCGCCGCGGTCCCAAGGCATGCCGCCCTGATGCGCGGACGTAGCAGCGGGGGCGGCGGTCGCCGCAGGAGTAGCAGCTCGGGCACCCGAGATCAGCGTCGGCTGCTGGGCAGCAGCGGGTACGGATGCTGCAGGCGCGGCGGCCTGAGCAGCCGCCACGCTCGCCGGCACGGCGGCATTGGCAACCATGGCCTCCAGGCGTGCCACGCGCTCGGCCAATGCCTCAATCGTTAAATCAGCCTCGGGACGTGCCAGGCGCGTGCAGGCGATCTCGAGCACCAGGCGCACGTCGCTCGCGCCCCTCATCTCCAGTGCGGCATCATCGAGCACCGTCAGCACACGGGCCAGGCGGTCGGCAGGATGCTCGCCAAAGGCAGCGGCCTCGGCAGCAAGCGCCTCGGCCTGCTCGGAGCCGCCCTCAAACAGCTCGGCACGGGCACCGGCAACGCAGGCAACGTACACGTCACGCACATGCGCCACCAGGTCGCGCGTCAGCTCCAGCAGGTCATTGCCCTCCTCAACCTGCGCACGGATCAGCCCATAGAGCTCGGCAACATCGCGATCGGCAATGGCGCGGGAAAACTCGCCCAGAATCTGGTCCGAAACCTCGCCCAAAAGCGAGCGGGCGTCGTCCGCATGCACAGAACCGTTGCCAAAGACGCTCAGCTGCTCCAGCGTGGACAGCGCGTCGCGCATGCCGCCCTTGGCATGGCGCGCCACGATAGCGAGCGCCTCGTCGTCGTAATCGAAGCCCTCCTGCTCGCACACGTATGCCAGGCGATGCTCGATATCCTCGTTGCCGATACGGTGGAAATCGAAGCGCTGGCAGCGCGAGAGGATGGTCTCCAGAATCTTTTGCGGGTCGGTGGTGCACAGCACAAAGATCACGTGCGCCGGCGGCTCCTCAAGCGTCTTGAGCAGCGCGTTAAACGCCGCCGTCGTGAGCATGTGGACCTCGTCGATGATATAAATCTTGTACTTGCCGCGCACCGGGGCAAAGTTGACGGAGTTGATGATCTCCTCGCGCACGTTGTCCACGCCGGTACGGCTTGCGGCATCGAGCTCGTAGACATCCGGGTGGTTGCCCTCGGCAATGAGCTCGCACTCCTCGCAAGTACCGTCGGGCATGCAGCCGCTTGCACCCTCGGCGCGCGCTGCCTCGGCATTACGGCACAGCAGCGCCTTGGCCAGAATGCGCGCCATGGTGGTCTTGCCCGTGCCGCGCGGTCCGCAGAACAGGTACGCATGGGACAGGCGTCCCTCGGTGATGGCGTGCTCGAGCGTCGAGACGATATGCTGCTGGCCCACCACGGAGTCGAAGGTGAGCGGGCGATACTTTCGGTACAACGATTCCATGGGTGCTCCCCCGGGTATACTGAGTCTTGTTGCCGCGACGGCCATGCGGTCGCACGGCATACTGCATTCATAATAACCCGTACGGCGAGCCCGCCGCGATAGGAGTCCAAAGAGCATGGCAGACGCAGAGAGCAACCTCGTTCCCTCCGAAGCAGCCGACCAGGTCGAGGTCGCGCTCGAGACGCAGGCCGCGGCCGACGACGGCATCCTGTACCTCAACGAGTACCAGTACGAAAACGACCTGGTCACCGACTTCGCCCGTCTGGTCGCCTCGCCCAGGCGTCGCGGCTCGCTGTATGTCGCCGCGGCAATTGCCGCGCTCATCGGCATCGGCATGCTGCTGGCCGGTGGCAACTGGATCAAGTTTGGCGTCGTCCTGATCGTATTCGGCGCCTTTTTGGCCTGGTGGAGCAAAAACCTGCACCACACCCTCGCCCGCGACTTTATCGACGCCGTCGAGGCCGACGAGTCCATGGGTGGCCGCTATCGCCGCGTCGCCGCCAACGAGGACGGCCTGATGGTTTGGGGTAAGAGCGGCAAGTCGCAGTTCTTCCCGTTTGACAAGCTCGACCACGTACTCGACGGCGAGCGCATCTTTGTGGCCATGTTCGCCGACCAGGGCGTGACGATCCCCAAGGAAACCTTTATTCGCGGCGATGCCGAGCAGTTTGGCACCTTCCTTAAGGCGCGCATCAACAAAAAACTCCGCATCGAGACCAAGCGCAAGAAGATGAAGGCAGAAAAGGCCGCTGCCGAAGCCAAACAGGGCGACAAGCCCCAGGAGACCAAGGGCAAGCAGCGCAAGCAGAAGAAGAACAAGAAGAAGCGCTAGGCCGGACGCAAGGTCCAGACCCCAGACGGAGCTTAAATTGAATGTCGCCCACCCGAGCGTGCTACACTAGCAGCATCTATGCCACCGCGAACGGCTCGGCTCAGCGCCCGCCACTCGCAAACGAACTTTAAACGCACGAGGGTTGGCCATGCCGCTTTTCTCGCAACATACCGCCCGGTTCTCGCCGGACGTTCCTTTGGAGGGCACCAGCTCTCGCGAGCTGCTCAAGCGGTACCAGCCGCTCGAGACACTTGCGACCGGCGGTTTTGGCTCCATCGAGATCTGCCGCGACACGCATCTGCGCCGCCGCGTCGCCATTAAGCGCATCCCCCTTATCAACGGTGCCGGCATGCCCGCCAGCGACATCATGGATGTCCTGCGCGAGGCGCACACTGCCGCTATGCTTCAACATCCCAACATCGTGCAGGTCATCGACTTTACGCACGACACAGCCTATGCCTACCTGGTTATGGAATATGTCGATGGCATGTCGCTGGCCGAGTTTTTGCATCGCGTGGACGGCCACTCACTTACCTTTGACGAGGCCGCGGCCATTGCCGATGCCCTGGGCCAGGCGCTCACCTTCGCCCATAGTAATGGCGTACTCCACCTGGACATTAAGCCCGCCAACGTGCTCATCGACCACTCGGGCAATGTAAAGCTCACCGACTTTGGCATGGCGCGACTGTCGTCCGCCGGTGGCTTTGGCGGCTCGCGCGGCGGCACCATCGGCTACATGCCGCCCGAGCAGCTCGATATCGAGACCGGCACGGTCGATGAGCGCGCCGATGTCTTTGCCCTCGCCTGTGTGATCTACGAGGGCCTGTGCGGCAGCGCTCCCTTTATGGCGGCCACGCCCGCCGACTCGCTCGACCGCATCATCGGCGGCGCCACCTATCCCAGCGAGCTGATACCACACTTTCCCCCGGGAGCCGAGGCCGCGCTCATGAGCGCGCTCTCCCCCATGCCGCAGGACCGCCCCAACAGCATCGAGGCATTTTGCGACCAGCTCCTTGCCGGTCTGGGCAGCGTACGCGAGGGCCGTCGCAGCCTGGAGCAAATGGTTGGCGAGCTTTCGGATGACGAGCAGGAGCTCGACGATATCGAGCCGTCGCACTACGAGGACGACGCCATCGAGATCGACCCCGCACTCGGCTGGGCGGGCACGCGCTGGAGCCATGCGCGCGACTACACCATGCGCGCTATCTCGGCGCTAGCGTGCGGCACCTTTAGCTTTTTGCTGATGCAAACGGCCGGGGTCGCGGCGCTTCCCGGCCTGGTCATTGCGGCTATCGCAATCGGAGCGGCGGCCGGCCTGGCCCCCCAGATCGGCTCGGCCATCTCGGCTGTGGGCTTTTTGGTGCTCATGGCCAACGCCACCATGCAGGCGCAGGGCATCCTGTCGATGTTGCCCGTCGCGGTGATCTTTGCCGCTGCCATGTCCGGTTGGTGGATTGCCTGGGGTCGCACCGAGGCTGCCGCGAGCGCCGCACTCACCTGTGCACTCGCGCTTGGCTGTCTGACCGGCAATACCTTCCTGGCAGCTGGGGTCGCCGCCGGCGTCGCGTCATTTTGGCTCGGCCCGGCAAGCGCCGCCGCGGCAACGGGCATGGGCGCGCTTTTTGCCCGCCTGGCGACAGTCGCGCTTTCAGCCGGGGGCGTGCTGGGGCTCGGTAACGTTGCCGCAGCGCTGGGAGACCCGCCCCTTTGGGCTGCCTTTGGGCTGGCCGCGGCAACTGCCGCAGCGTCATCAGCGCTGCTCAATGCCCATGCCAAGCGTGCCAATCAGGACTCAAACCTTGCCGCAATCGCCGCCATCGCTGTCACCGGCATCGGCTGCGCAGCGGCGTCCTGTCTTGCACACCATATGGAAATTGCCAGCCTTGCAGCCGCGGTCATCGCCAAGGCGGCGGTTGCGGGAATCCTATCCTCTATAATCGTTGGGATATGCCTATATTTGCTCGGATACCAAAGAACCTATACGGAGAGTGATCTTTCGTGAACTTCCTGAACATCTTCGAGGACCACGTGGCCGGCATCTTCGGTGCCACCCGTGCCCCGTTCTCCTTTAAGAAGCTTGCCAAGCAGGCCGCTCGCGACATGGAGGATCAGACTCTGGTGATCAACGGCGTCAACACGGCGCCGGCACTCTATACCATCCTGATCGCCGCCGACGACGATCCCATGCTCGCCCCGTTCTACCCCGAGCTTTCGCGCGAGGTCCGCGAGTTTGTGAAGGCGCAGGCCGAAAAGCGCCGCTATGTCTTTGTCGGCGAGCCCCTCGTGCGCTTTATGATCGATCCGCAGCTGCGCGCCGGCAAGTTCTCGGTCTTTGCCGAGAACGTCGATGCCCCCACGCTCGGCCGCCTGTACGAAGAAGAGCGCGCCTATCAAAACGGCCTGGGCCAGAACAACTCCGCGGCAAGCCGTGCCGCCAGCGCCCCGCGCGCCGGCCAGCAGCAGTTTGCTGCCCCGCAGCAGCAGCGCCCCGCCGCCATGCCCCAGCAGCAGCCGACGCCTCGCGCGGCCGCTCCCGACCCGCTTGCCGTGGCAGACCCCTTCGCGCCTAGCGTCCCCGACCCCGCCGCCGCACCCATCCCGGTGCCTCAGACCGTCTCGCGCGACGCGCTTGCCGGCATGGGCGGAGCCGCCGCGACCGGTGCCGCCGTGGGCCTAGGCGCCGCAGCCGGCATCGCCTCCAACATGGCGAGCACTCGCGCCCCGCAGCGCCCGCTCGCCCAGCTCGTCGACGTCGTGAGCGGCGAGAGCCATAGCATCACCTCCGCACAGGTGACCATCGGTCGCGAGCGCTCAGTTTCCGACATTGCCCTGCGCGACCCCAACGTGTCGCGCCGCCACGCCCAGCTCACCTTTACGGGCTCGGATTGGTCGATCGAGGACCTCAATTCCACCAACGGCACGCTCGTCAACAACCGCCGCATTACGCGCTGCCCGCTGCGCAACGGCGATCTGCTGACGTTTGGCCTGAGCACCTTTGAATTTAGGGGATAGTCGCTTATGAACATCGATATCGTCCTTTTTGCAGGTCGCATCGTCCTGGTCGCCCTGCTCTATATCTTCCTGTTCGCCGTCATGAAAACCGGCGTGGGACTTGTGCGCGGGCAGCGCCGCGACTCGGCTATCTGGACGATTGATGTGGACAAGGGTCCGCGCGGCATCCGCGGCATCCACGTAGACATGCTCGGCCCCGTCATCGTCGGCCGCTCGCCGTCTTCGGACATCTGCATCAACGAGCCGTTTGTCTCGGCCTCGCATGCGCGCTTTTCGCTGCAGGGCCCGGCGCTCATCATCGAGGACCTCAACTCGCTTAACGGCACGCTCGTCAACGGCCGCCAGCTCGTGGAGCCCGCAACGCTGCGTGAGGGCGACGAAGTCCAGATTGGCGACGTGGTCATGAAGGTGAACCGTCGATGATCGACGAGGAGAACAAGTCCGCAACCATGACCGAGGCACCGGCTGCCGCCGCAGCTGCACCGGCCCACGCCGCTCCGGCTGACTCCACACCCGTGGAGCCCGAGGACACCGTGTTCTCCCTGCCTCTTTCGCATGTAACGCATGATATTTCGGATCTCGCCGATAACGAGGACGAAGCGGATGCCATAGCGGCGCCCATCGGCGCACATGCTGCGGAACAGCCCACAGCGCCCGAAGCAACCCCGGCGCCGGCTCACTTTGCAGAGCCCGTCGCCGCGGCAATCAACGAGAGCGCTGCGGTGTTTGCGGCACCCGAGCCCGCCGCGCCGGCGTTTCCCATAGCCCCGGCATCCGAGGTTGCGCCCGCGTCTACGCCGGCGCCCGAGCCTATAGACGTCAGCCCGCAAGACGACGAGTCGACCGCCCGCGTGTCCGAGGAGCCCGACTCCCCGGACACCGACAATTCCGAATCAAACGCCGAGACCGACACCGTCTCTCCCGGTGACACAGCCGAGATCGACGTTGCCGCCGTTGAGGCCAAGCTCAAAGACCCCGGCTCGACCATGAGCTTTGAGCCCCTGACCGAGGAGCGCATCGAGACCGACTCGACCTATGATGCCGGCACCACCACGCAACTCATGTGGGGTGCCCGCTCCGACGTTGGCTGTGTGCGCCCGCACAATGAGGATTCCTACCTGGTGCAGTCGCCGCTCTTTTGCGTATGCGACGGCATGGGTGGTCACGCTGCCGGCGAGGTAGCCTCTTCCATCGCCGTCGAGACTATTGCCAAGACGGCCCCACAGTCCGCCGACGCAGCACGCCTGGCCGCAGCCGTCGAGGCAGCCAACGCCGCCGTAATCGAGGCGGCCCTGAACGGCCTGGGCAAGCCCGGCATGGGCTGCACAGCCACCTGCGCCTACATCGAAAACGACACGCTCGCCATCGCCCACGTGGGCGACTCTCGCGCCTACCTGCTCCACGAGGGCACGCTCATCCGCGTGACCCGCGACCACTCCTACGTGGAGGAGCTCGTGGACGCCGGCGAGATCACGGCAGACGAGGCTCGCGTCCACCCCAACCGTTCGGTCATCACCCGCGCACTGGGCTCGGACCCCGCCATGTATGCCGACCACTTCACTCTGCATATCGAGGAAGGCGACCGCCTGATCCTGTGCTCCGACGGCCTTTCGAGCATGATTCCCGATAGCGATATCGAGAACATCGCCACGCAGTCCTCAACCGCGCAAATCTGCGTCGACAACCTAGTGGACGCGGCGCTTGCTGCCGGCGGCCACGACAACGTGACCGTAGTAGTCGTTGACCTGGTTGACGATGGCGTTATGCGCGAGGCGCAGCGCGTGCGTCGCCGCAACATTACTATCGCCGCCATTCTGGCCCTCGTCTTTGTGCTGGCAGCTGGCATCTGGGCCTACACGGGTGTCACCGGCTCGTACTACCTGGGTACCTACCAGGGCAATGTCGCCGTCTGGCGCGGCCTGCCCGGCAAGCCGCTCGGACTCAAGCTCCACTGGCTCGAAAGCGAAACCAGCATCAAGCTATCCGACCTGCCCGAAGACACGCAAAACCGCCTCAAGGCGGGCATTCCGCAAACAAGTGTCGACGATGCGCAGGACACGATATCCAAGTACCGCCACCAGATCGACGAGGAGCAGACCCGCCAGGTGATCGACGCGCAAACGATTCGCGACAACACCAATCAGGGATCGACCTCCGAATCAGATTCCGAGAAAACCGCCGAACAGTCCGCCGAGGCCGAAGCCTCCGATAAGAATTAGAAAGGGAGTGCCGCTTATGAGTCGCCGCAACACCGAGCTGCTCTTGCTCATCGCCTCGGCGTTCCCCGTCATCCTGCTGTATGCGATGTACGTCCTCACCGCGGGCGCTGCCATCTCCTTTGAGACGCTCGCCGTACCGATCGGCCTCTTTGCCGCCTTTGCCGCGGCCCACATTGCCGTGCGCATCTTGGCGCCCGGTGCCGACCCCGCCATCCTGCCCATCGTATTTATACTTTCGGGCATCGGCATCACGTTCGTGACGCGTCTCGCCCCCGCTCTCGCCATCTCACAGCTCATCATCCTGTTTGTCTCGGTGGCGCTCATGGTGGGAACGCTTGCACTAGTCAAAAACCTCGACGTGGTCATGCGCTACAAGTACACCTTTGGCATTATCGGCATCATTCTGCTGATGCTGCCTATCTTTATCGGCACCACGATCTCGGGCTCCAAGCTGTGGATTCGCATCGCGGGCTTTACCATCCAGCCCGGCGAGTTCGCCAAGGTCTTTATCGTCCTGTTCCTGGCCGGCTACCTGGCCGAGAACCGCGAGCTGCTCTCCATCTCCAACCGCAAAATCCTGGGCTTTAAAATCCCTCGCCTGCGACTGCTGCTGCCGCTGTTTGCCGTATGGGGCGTGTGCCTGCTCGTCGTCGTCTTCGAACGCGACCTGGGTTCGGCCGTGCTGTTCTACACCATCTTCTTGCTGATGCTCTACGTTGCCACGGGGCGCTTTTCGTATGTCGTTATCGGCCTTGCGCTCTTAGCCGTTGGAGCCGTGGGCGCCTACAAGTTCCTGTCGCACGTTCAGGTGCGTTTCCAGGTTTGGGTCGATCCGTTTAAGGACGCCCAGGGCCAGGGCTACCAGATCGTCCAGTCGCTCTTCTCGCTTGCCGATGGCGGTCTGGTCGGTGTTGGCATCGGCAACGGCATGGCCAACAACATCCCTGTCGTCGAGTCCGACTTTATCTTCTCGGCTATCGGCGAGGAGATGGGCCTTTTGGGCGGTGGCGCCGTTCTTATCCTGTTTATGCTCTTTGCCGTACGCGGCCTGACCACGGCGGCCCGTGCCAAGTCCGACCTTGCCGCCTTTAGCGCCACCGGTCTTACGGCCGCTATCAGCTTCCAGGCCTTCTTGATCGTCGGCGGCGTTACCCGCCTGATCCCGCTGACCGGCGTCACCCTGCCCTTTATGAGTCAGGGTGGATCCTCGCTGCTGGCAAGCTTTATCATCGTCGCGCTTTTGCTGCGCGCCGGTGACGAGGCAACCGGTCGCGAGGCCGAGCTTACCGGCACCGGCACCATGGCCGCCATCACCGATGATCAGGTCGCATCGGCCGCCGCCCCGACGGGCACGCGCTTTGCCACCTCGTCTTCCTACGGCAGCGGTAGCCATTCCGTCGGCTCGCGCATGCGTCGTCGCCTGCTCGACACGCCTGAATCCGGCGTACTCGGTCGCGTGGCGCTCGCCAATCGACTGACCCGCGCCGTGTTCGCCTTTACGGCACTGTTCGCCATCCTTATCGGCAACCTCACCTATGTCCAGGTCATCAAGGCCAAGGACTATCAGGACATGCCGACCAACAACCACACCATCGCCCGCTCCAAGTACATCCAGCGCGGTTCCATCATCACGTCCGACGGCGTGACGCTGGCCGAGTCGCTGCAGCAGGAGGACGGCACCTACGTACGCTCCTACCCCAACGGTAACCTGGCAGCGCACGTGGTTGGCTATGTGAGCCAGCAGTATGGCACCACCGCCATCGAGAGCGTCATGAACGACACACTCACCGGCTCTAAGGATTACTCCAGCTGGAACAACGCCATCGCGTCGCTCGCGGGCCAGACCCAGCCGGGCAACACCGCCAAGCTCACCATCGACTCGCGCATCCAGACGGCTGCTGAGCAGGCGCTCAAGGGCTTTAAGGGCGCTGTAGTGGTCATCGACCCGCGTACCGGCGCGGTGCTCGCATGTGCCAGCTCGCCCACCTACGACAACACCAACATCGATGCCCTGCTGCAGACGGGCGGCGGCGAGGACGGCTCCATGTACAATCGCGCCATGGACGCGCTGTACACGCCGGGCTCAACGTTTAAGGTCGTTACGCTTTCCGCGGCACTCGAGACCGGTACCGCCAGCCTTACCAGCACCTACCAGGCGCCCGGCTCCATGGACATCGGCAACGCACCGGTCACCAACTATGCCAACGAGAGCTACGGCACCATCAGCCTGCAGCAGGCCTTTGCCGTGTCCTCCAACGTCGTCTTTGGCCAGGTGGCAAACGAAGTTGGCGCAAACACGCTCGTGCAGTTTGCCAACGCCTTTGGCTACGGCCAAAAGCTCGGCCAGGACCTGACCTCCGCGGCCTCCATCATGGCCGACCCGTCGCTCATGACCGAGTGGGAGACCGCCTGGGCCGGCGCCGGCCAGCCTGTCGGCATGGACCACACGCCCGGCCCGCAGACCACCGTCATGCAAAACGCCGTGATTGCCGCCGCCATCGCTAACAGCGGCGTGGTCATGGACCCGTACTTTGTAGCCCAGGTACTCGCCCCGGACGGAACCGTGGTCAAGACCACGCAGTCCCGCTCGCTTGGTCAGGCCGTCAGCTCCGCCACGGCCGACCAGGTCAAGCAGGCCATGCTTGCCGTCGTCCAGTCCGGCACCGGCACCGATGCCCAAATCCCCGGCGTCAAGGTCGCCGGCAAGACCGGCTCGGCCGAGACTGGCGGCACCAACGTCAACTCGATGTTCGTTGGCTTTGCACCTTACGATTCACCCACGGTCGCCATCTCGGTGGCCTTAGAGGATTTCGACAAGCATGACGTCAAGGCCGCCAAGATCGCCGGTATCGTCCTGACCGCGGCGCTTGCCGCACAGGGAGCGTGATGCCCATGATCGAATCGGACACCCGAGGCGCGCCGCGGCCTAAGGGTTAGCGGCAACGCGCCACACGGCCCCAGCGGCCACATCATAGGTACTACACACATCGTTGAGCGAATAGTTATGTTAGGAGCAGGAATGGAACAGAGGGTCCTCGGGGGAAGATACCTCCTCAAGGATAAGGTGGGAACAGGCGGCATGGCGACCGTCTACCGTGCACAGGACCAGATCCTCGACCGCACGGTAGCCGTCAAGATTATGCTGCCGCAGTATGCTGGCGACGCAACCTTCGCCGCACGCTTTAAGCAGGAGGCCCAGGCAGCGGCAGGTCTCTCCTCCCCCTATATCGTGGGCGTCTACGATTGGGGCAAGGACGGCGACACCTATTACATCGTCATGGAGTACCTGCGCGGCACCGACCTTAAGAGCGGCATCAAGAGCCACGGCGCCCTCGACCCCAAGAAGGTCGCCCAGATCGGCTCGCAGATCAGCTCCGCGCTTTCGGTCGCCCACAAGCACGAGATCATCCACCGCGACATTAAGCCGCAAAACATCATGGTGCTGCCCGACGGCAACATCAAGGTAATGGATTTTGGCATCGCACGCGCCAAGAACAGCCACCTCACGCAGGATAACAACGTTCTGGGCACCGCCCACTATGTAAGCCCCGAGCAGACCCGCGGCCAGGACCTCGGCCCCACCTCGGATATCTACTCGCTGGGTGTCGTCATGTACGAGTGCGCCACCGGTCGCGTACCCTTTGACGGCGACGACGCTATCTCGGTCGCGCTCAAGCAGGTCAACGAACTCCCCATCCCGCCGAGCCAGATCAACTCCGGCGTCGATGCCGACCTGGAGCGCATCATCCTCAAGTGCATGGAGAAGGACCCGGCAAACCGCTTCCAGACGGCCGACGAGCTGCGCCAGGTGCTCAACAGCTACCTGTCCGGCCGCGCCGTCAACGTCTCGGAGCCCACGCGCATCATCGGTGCCGCCGGCGACCTGGGTGCCACCAAGACCCGCGAGCTTTCCGACTCAACGCGCGCTATGGTTCGTCCCGTCTCGGGCGTGAGCGGTCAGAACACCGCCCGTAGCGCTGTCTCGGGCTCCACGGGCTCCTACGAGGTCGAGAAGCCTAAGTCCAACAAGAACAAGATCATCGCCGCCGTGGTGGCAGCCGTTGCCGTCATCGGCATCGTGGTGGCCTTTGCCACAGGACTCTTTGGCGGCGAGCAGGTCACCGTGCCCGATGTGCTGGGCAAGGACCAGCAGACTGCCGTCGAGCTGATCAAGGAAGCCGGCCTCGAGGTCGGCACCATCGACCAAAGCTACAACGACGATGTCGACGAGGGCAAGGTCGCCGAGCAGACGCCCAACGGCAACACCAAGAAGGCCAAGGGCACTAAGGTGAACCTGGTAATCTCCAAGGGCCCCAAGCCCTCCGAGAAGGTTGAGGTTCCCCAGCTTGTCGGCCTGACCAAGGACCAGGCAGAAGCCGCGCTGGCAAGCGTTGGCCTGAAGGGCAACGCCTCCGAGGAGGCCAACGAGGCCGATGAGGGCCAGGTCTTTGAGCAGGGCACCGACGCCGGTAAGGAAGTCGCGAAGGGCACGACCATCTCGTATAAGGTCTCCAGCGGCCCGGATACCACGTCCGTCCCCGACCTGACCGACATGACCGAGGCCCAGGCGCGCAACGCCCTCGATATGGCAGGCTTTGGCGTCGACGTGAGCTACCAGGAGAACGACTCGGTTACCGAGGGCACCGTGATCAGCTGGAACCCCAGCGGCAAGCAGAAGCCCGGTGCCACGATTACCGTCGTCATTGCCAAGAAGTCCGGCAAGGCCACTGTCCCGGGCAACCTGTACGGTAAGAGCATTTCCGCCGCTGTTACCGCGCTCAACAACGCCGGTTTCTATAACATTGGCTTCTGTGACCAGAACGGCAATCCCGTGAGCGGTAACGAGGATGCCACCGTTACGGGCGTCTCCCCCACCGGCAAGCAGTCCACCGACAGCACGATTACGCTGACGGTCGCACTTTCTGGCTCGGGTTCGGGCTCTGGCTCGGGCACGGGTGACGATTCCGGTACGACCAACTAGTCGCCACCCCACCGCTCATCACGGCTCTCGCCGCAAACATATTCGCTCACAGGCGCCCGCTTGCTTCCCAGCAAACGGGCGCTTCGTTTTTGACATGGCATTGAACCAGAAGAACCCGGCACCGTAGCGGTACCGGGCTCGATATTCCTCTGGTGCCCCCGGGCGGATTCGAAAACTCCCCCGCGGGGAAATGAGTGACGCGGGTGTCGACGGCTCGAATCCTGCCCTTAGACCAGAAGAGCCCGGCACCGTAGCGGTACCGGGCTCGATATTTCTCTGGTGCCCCCGGGCGGATTCGAAAACTCCCCCCGCGGGGAAATTGGTGACGCGGGTGTCGACGGCTCGAATCCGCCGGCGGTCCCACAAACCAGAAACGGCGCCACTCTCGCGGCGCCGTCATAATCTTCTGGTGCCCCCGGGCGGATTCGAACCGTCGACACCCGCTTTAGGAGAGCGGTGCTCTATCCCCTGAGCTACGGAGGCATGTTGTACTAGTGTAGCAGATTTGCGCCACTGCCATGCAGCGCATAGCCACTCTTCGAAGTTACGGTGGAACAGCCTTCCGGAAAGCGTGTCCCACTATCCAGACGAAATCTGGGACGGGCTTTCCGGATGGGGCCTCTCTAGGAAACTACGACCCGGAATTTGAGCTCGAAACGGGATATGGTTTCCCAATTGAGCCTGTTCCGGAAACTGCATCCCAGAATAGGCGCTCAAACCGGGATGATATTTCCCCAACGACTACCCAACGACTAGTTGCCTTTGTGGAAGAGGTTTTTGATAACGGAGGGGATGCTCTTGGCGCCCTTGGCCATCACATCGATAAAGTCGGGCGAACGCACGAGCTTATCCTCGTCGACGTACTTGCGGACAGCACGAAGCGTCTCTTTGTCGTCGCGCGTCGAAAACGTAAAGTGACCGTTGTCCTTGGTGAAGATGGCAAAACGCGTGATCTTCTTGGTGCCGCGTAAAACCTCGGCGGCAATATAGTCGACCTCGTCCCACGGGATTTGAATATAATCCTCGGGATTGCGCTCGTTGTAATACTCGAACGCCTTATTGCCCACCATCACGTTACCGTGGCTGGTAAGCCCCATCAGGCAGGTTGCCGGCGTTGCCAGATCGACCGTGCTGTTCTGAGATTGCGCCATACGCGCCTCGCCCTCCAATAAAAACAATCGGACCGCATCCAGTGTACCCACCGGGTGCGGTCCGTTTCAATGGCTCAAAAGCCCTTACCTAGCAACTCTCGGTCTTAAGCCGAAGCGTGCTTACATGAAGCCGCAGAAGCGACCGATGATGCCGACGGCGAAGAGAGCCAGGATGATGACGATCGGGCTGACCTTCTTCTTGAGGAGCTTGCAGACCAGCAGGGTCAGGCACACGGCGGCAAGGCCGGGGATGAGCTGATCGAGGTTGGCCTGAAGCGTGGTGACCTTCATCTGATCAAGGGCGGTAGCACCGACGGAGTTGTACATCGTCAGCGCTTCCTTGATACCCTCGGAACCGGAGGGCAGGCTAGCCCAGTCGATAAAGGCGCCAGCAGACTGCTTGACCGTGGAGACGATCGGGGTGAAGGAAATGGACACCCAGCGCTCGACCAGGGCGCCGATGATGAACATACCCAGGATGGAAGCGCCCTCGGTGACCTTGCCCATCAGACCACCGGAGAGGTCCTTGGCGATGGAGGAGCCGACCTTGTAGCCAAACTCCTGCGTGTACCACAGGAAAGCGTAACGGATGATGTTCCACGCGAAGAAGAACAGCAGCGGACCGACGATGCTGCCGGACATGGCCAGGGAAGCGCCCAGAGCGCCCAGAATCGGGCGAAGGGTGAACCAGAAGACGGGGTCGCCGACGCCGGCGAGCGGGCCCATCATACCGACCTTGACGCCCTGAATGGCGACGTCGTCAATCGGGGCACCGTTGGCGCGCTCCTCCTCGAGAGCGAGGGTAACGCCAATGACGGGGGCGGAAACATAGGGGTGGGTGTTATAGAACTCCAGGTGGCGCTTAAGAGCGGCAATCTGGTCATCCTTGCTGGTGTAGAGCTTCTTGATCGCAGGGATCATTGCGAAGCACCAGCCGCCGTTCTGCATACGCTCGTAGTTCCACGAGCCCTGAAGGAACTGATGACGGAAGCAAACCTTCTTGCGGTCAGCCTTGGTGAGCTGAATCTTGTTCTCTGCCATATGTATCACTCCCCTCCTACTCGTAATCGTTCAGAATGTCGCCGAGCGGGTCGCCGGAGCCACCGCCCATGCCGCCACCCTGCTTGGCCAGATCCTTAAGGCCAAGGTAGATGAGGGCAAGGGAGATGCCGATGAGACCAAGGGCGATCAGCGTGAGCTGAGGGATGGCAGCAAGGACAAAGCCGAGGACGAAGAACGGCCAGGTCTCCTTGGTGGCCATCATGTTGATGACCATGGCGTAACCGACGGAAGCGACCATGCCGCCGCCGACAGCCATGCCGCCGGACAGCCAGTCGGGCATAGCGTTAAGCGCGTTGGTAACGGCCTCGGCCGGGATGACGCACAGAAGCACTGCTGGGATGGCGATACGAAGGCCCTGCATGAGGATGGCAGCATACTGCCAGCGCTCGATGCCGGAGAAGTCGCCCTTCTCGGCGCAACCGTCCATGGCGTGAGCGATAGCGGTAGCAATGGTACGGCAGATCATGGTCAGGAACAGACCAGCGACCGACAGCGGGACGGCGACGGCGATAGCGGTGGTAACGGCCTTGGCCGAATCGGTGGCGCCACCGTTGAGGGCGAGCACCATGATGATCGAAGAAGCGACCGAGGCCAGAGCGGCGTCAGGCGCGACAGCGGCGCCGACGTTAGCCCAGCCAAGGGCCATCATCTGGAGCGAACCGCCCAGGAGGATACCCTCCTGAAGGTGACCGGTTACGAGACCGATAAGCGTGCATGCCACGAGCGGCTGATGGAACTGGAACTCATCCAGAATGCCTTCCATACCGGCAAGCAACGCGACAATCGCAACAAGCAGAATAGTGATTGCAGACATGTATCGGACCCTCCTTTACTATGCTTGAGCGGCCAGTTCGGCCTTAGCTTTCTTCAACATGGCGTCGAGATCCTCGGAGGAATCCGAAGGAACCTTGCGGACCTCGAACTTGACGCCCTTGGCCTTGAGGGCCTCGAGAGTCTTGACGTCGTCATCGCCCATAGCGACGGCGTTGGTGACGACGACCTTGCCCTTGGAGTGAGCCATGGAACCGATGTTGACTTCCTTGATGTCGACGCCGGCCTCGATGGCCTTGAGCAGATCCTGCGGGTTCTCGAAGAGCAGCATGGCCTTGGTGTCACCAAAACGCGTGTCCTTGACGACCTCGGCCATCTTCTTGATAGGCACGACGTTGGCATGGACTCCCGGAGGGGCAGCCTGCTCGATCATGGTCTTGCGGAGCTCGTCGTGAGCAACGCCGTCGGAAACCACGATGATGCGGTTGGGGTTGATCTGCTTGGTCCACGTGGTGGCCACCTGACCATGCAGCAGACGGGTGTCGATACGGACGTGGGCAATCTTGATGTGCCCGTCGCCGATGACCGTTCCCGGAGGGATGGCGCCTGCAGGAGCAGCGGCGGCCGCAGCCGGCTTCTTCTCCTCGGGCTCCAGAGACTCGGGCTTGACGCGCACGCCAGCCTTAGCCTCAGTCACGAGATGTTTTGCGATCGCATGTGCAGTGTTCTTTGCGTCAAAGCGCTGCGAATATGCCTCGATGAGCATAGGCAGGTTGACACCGGTGACGATAGCCCAGGAATCGTGGCCCTCGATGAGCCCGCTGATCTGGTTGAACGGCGTACCGCCCCACAGATCAACGAGGAAGAGCACCTGCTCCTGGTCTTCGAAGGAAGCGATTGCTTCCTCGACCTTGGCACGGAAATCGTCGGGGCCCATGCTCGGCTCGAGCGAGACCACGGCAACAGACGGCTGATCGCCAAAGACCATCGAGCCCGTCTGCTTGATTCCAGCTGCCAAGTCCCCGTGGCTAGCAAGAACAATACTTACCATCACATAACCTCCTTTTTGTCTACGTATTTCCTACACGACATGAAAGGAGTATACCTGTTTGGATTGTGGAATTATAGCTAAATTCGCAAAAGGTTGGATTATTTGTTTAAACGTCTAAGTTTGTTACAAATTGATTACGTTGCTGCTTTTCGACTCATTACCCGCCAAAGCGTTGCTCATCAAGCCATGTACTTTACAGATACAAGCAGGCTGTTCATTAATAACGATTTTAGGCAAGCGCGAATGCGCTTGTACTGCCGCTATTTTGTTTAAACAGACATGGCTTGACTATTTTCGTGACTTATGTTCTAGCGCAAGTAGTCGTTGGGAACGTTCTTGTTTGACTAGTCATGTAAGAACGTCCCCAACGACTAAGGACTAGACGATGCGGAGGGGGTTGGCGGCGTCGACGGCGTCGGGAGCGTCGGAAGGGCCATCGGGGGCAGCGCCTGCCGGGTCCTCGTCGGGGGTCTCGATCTGCTTGATCATGACCTCCTGGCCCTGCAGCAGGTATGTTTCGCCGCTGCCGCAATGAGGGCAGGTCTTGCCGTGCTCGACCGTCGCGTAGTCGCGGCCGCACGCCTCGCAATGTGTCACGGCCTCGACGGGCTCCACGATAAGCTCCGCGCCCTGCGCGATAGGCTTTTTATCTGCTGCCCAGCGCCAAGCGTCGAGCAACAAGTCGGGAACGACGCCCGAGACCTCGCCCAGCAGCAGCGTGACGCTCGAAACGCGACTCACGCCATTGGCGCGCGCCACATTCTCAACATCACGAATGATGTGATAGACGATTCCGAGCTCATGCATTTATTTCCTTCCGCCGTTCTACCGAACGGCGGTCGGCTTGACGCTGCGCGAGCCCCAGACGGGCGATCTGCCTTTCAATCGTCGGGCATGGGCAAAAGCCCTATGCCCTCCTCTTTCAAGGCACCTCGCCACGCCTGGGACTCGCTCGCTGTCCAACCGCCCTCTGCGCCGTTCGCTTTCTTGTTAGGTTCTTTTACTTCTTCCCAAACTTGATCTTAATCGCGCGCTTGAGCGCGTACTTACCCAGACTTGGGAGCTTTTGCTCGTATTTGACCATCGTGGAGCACTCGGGGCGGTCGCGATCCAGATGGATGGCGTCGAACGCGCACTTGGTGGTGCACAGGCCGCAGCCGATGCACTTGTTGGGGTCGACGATCGAGGCGCCGCAGCCCAGGCAGCGGGCGGTCTCGGCGCGCACCTGCTCCTCGGTAAAGGTCTCAACATACTCGCTAAACGGCGCAGCCTTCTCGCGTTCGCGGTCTACATGCGCAACCTCGCGGCTCGCGTTGTCGTAGCTCTCGAGCACAACGTCGTCGCGGTCGAGCGCGGTGTAGCGGCGTTGATTGCGGCCGATGGTGAGCGTGGAGCCCGGCTGCACAAAGCGATGGATGGACACCGCGGCCTCGTGGCCGGCGGCGATAGCGTCGATGGCAAAGCTGGGGCCGGTGTAGACGTCGCCGCCCACAAAGATGTCTGGCTCGGCGGTCTGGTAGGTCTGGGGATCGGCAAGGGCACCCTGGCCGCGGCCGAGCTCCACCTTGGAGCCAGCCAGCAGGTCGCCCCACACAATGGACTGGCCAATCGACATGACGACACGGTCGGCATCGACACGGCGCAGATCGTTCTCGTCGTACTCGGGCGCAAAACGGCCCTCGTCGTCAAAGACACGCGTGCAGCGCTTGAAGGTGATGCCGCACACACGACCGGCCTCGTCCAGGTGAACTTCCTTGGGCCCCCAACCGCAGCTGATGTGCGCGCCGTCCTCAACGGCCTCGCGACGCTCCTCCTCGCTGGCGGGCATCTGGGCCTCGCTCTCCAGGCAGAACATCTCAACGTGCTCGGAACCCAGACGGCAGGCGTTGCGGGCAACGTCGATGGCCACGTTGCCGCCGCCCACCACAATGGTGCGGCCGGACAGGGTATCGATCTTGCCGCTGTTAACCTCGCGAAGGAAGTCGACGGCCACGGTCACGTCCTCGGCACTCTCGCCCGGAATGCCGGCAAGGCGGCCGCCCTGGCAGCCAATGGCAACGTAGAAGGCCTTAAAGCCCTGCGCGCGCAGCTCGTCGAGCGTCACGTCGCGACCGACTTCCACGCCATAGCGGAACTCGGCACCCATCAGGCGAATGATCTCGACCTCGGCCTCGATAACATCCTTCTGCAGCTTAAAGCTGGGAATGCCGTAGGTGAGCATGCCGCCCGGGCGCTCGTTCTTCTCGAACACGACAGGTTTGTAGCCCTTCTCGGCCAAGTAGAAAGCGCAGGACAGGCCGGCCGGACCGGCACCGATGATGGCGATCTTCTGGTCGAAGCCGCCGGCACGCGTCGGGGTCACCACAGGCGGGACATAGCGGGTCGCGGCATCCAGATCGCGCTGGGCGATGAACTTCTTGACCTCGTCGATGGCCACGGCGGCGTCCACACGGCCGCGGGTGCAGGCATCCTCACAGCGGCGGTTGCACACACGGCCGCAGATAGCGGGCAGCGGGTTCTCGCGCTTAATGAGTGCTAGGGCCTCGTCATAGCGACCCTGAGCCGCGAGCTTCAAATAGCCCTGAACGGCAACGTGCGCGGGGCAGGCCGTCTTGCAGGGAGCGGTGCCGGACTCATGCGTCTCGATGCGGTTGTCGTTGCGGTAGTTGGGCGACCACTTGGTGTGGTCCCACTTGGTGGCATCGGGCAGCTCCTGGCGTGGATACTCGGGCACGCGGCCGCCGGCCTTTTTGCTGCAGAGCTTCTGGCCCAGTTTGGCGGCGCCGGCCGGACACACCTCAACGCAGCGACCGCAGGCCACGCACTTGTCCTTCTCGACCTTGGCAACATAGGCCGAGCGCGACAGGTTGGGCGTGTTGAACAGCTGCGAGGTGCGCAGGGCGTAGCACACGTTGACGTTGCAGTTGCAGATGGCGAAGATCTTGTTCTCGCCGTCGATATTGGTGATCTGGTGCACAAAGCCGTTGTCCTCGGCCTGGCGCAGGATGTCGTAAACCTCGTCGCGGGTCACGTAATGGCCACGATCGGTCTCAACCACGTAGTCGGCCATATCGCCCACGGCGATGCACCAATCGGCCGGGTCGTCGGCGCAGCCCTCACCCATCACGCGACGGCTCGCGCGGCAGCTGCAGGTGCTAGCGGCATATTTGCCATCGTATTTGTCGAGCCAATGCTCGATATGCTCGATCGGCACCGAGGTGCTCGCGGCGTCGATAGCCTTCTCGACCGGAATGACATGCATGCCGATACCGGCGCCTCCGGGCGGCACCATCGGCGTGGCCTTGGACAGCGGTCCCTTGGACGCCTGCTCAAAGAACTTGGCATAGACCGGGTGCTCCTCGAGCTGGCTCACGCGCATGTTGAGGAACTCGGCGGAACCCGGCACCAGCATGGGCAGCACCCACTGCTTGGCGCGCTCGGGGTTTTCCCAGTTGTACTCGAGCAGACCCGTGTAGCTCATGTCGTCGAGCATCTTCTCGATATCGGCTTCGGGCATGCCGGTGAGCTTGACCATCTCGGGCAGCGTATAGGGACGGCGCATCTTCATCTTGCAGAGCATTTCGGCCTGCTCGTCGGTTGCGGCCTCGGCAAACGACCAGTACTCGTAGCCCAGCAGCTCATCGCGATGCAGCAGACGGTTGGTGCAGTGCTCGCACAGCTTGACGATGGCCTCGCGCGGATGCTCCGGCAGCGGCGGCACGAACTCCGAACCGATGTCGGGCTCGGTGTAGCTAATCCCCGGTCCGTTGAGAATCATGGTTGTCCCTTCTCTTGCCACAGCCCGACGAGGCCGCAGCGCCCCTCTTTTTTTGCAGGCCGGGCATGCCCCCATGCCGTTCACCCGCCATTGTTGACATTGTGTCAAAAATAGTATTGACGAACCGTCAACAATATTCAAGACTGTTAGGCGAACGGTCAGGCAAAAGAGGATGAAAGGCGGCAAAAACATGGGCAACAACACAGCAGATACCTCTGTGGTCGATGCCGTTCCCGCATCCGATAGCGCGGCAAAGCGCCTGACGGGCGACGAACGCCGTCGCGAGATCCTCGATGCCGTGCGCACCGTAAGCTCCGAGCTGGGCGTATCCCACCTATCGGTATCGGCCGTGACCAAGCGAGCCGGCTGCACGCGTTCATTGTTCTACCACTACTTCGCCGACATGGACGCCGCCGTCACCGCTGTTATGGACGAGGCGATCGACGGCTTTATCTCCGAACTCGAGCAGTGGAACGCCGACCGCACCGTCGGCGATATCGAGGGCGCGCTCGACACCGTCGCCCCGCTCTTTAAGCGTCTGGTCGCCAGCGGCCACGAGCTGCCGAGCACGCTCACCTCAAGCAGCGGCGCGCTCTACGGCGGCTTTTTGCACAACGTGGTCCAGCGCGTGGCGCAGTATATCTGCGACACCATCGTGGTGGACTTTGTCGCCCATCATGAGCTACGCATCGACCATGTCTACGAGACGTTCTACACCCTCATCATGGGGTTGTTGATGTATATCCGCACGCACCCCGATGTGCCCGACGAGACGGTCAAGGAAATCATCGCCTCAACACTCCACATCGAGGGCTATACCGCCAAGTATCCGGAGCGCAAGCCCCAGAACTGACGACATTTGGCCAAACTGCCCGCGATCAGAAGAGGGGCCGCGGGCGTGTGAAAGGAGAGCAGCATGCTGTTCGATGTTTGGGGTAGCGATACCCTTATCCACTGGGCCGGCTGGGCCATGGTCTTTATTGGCCTGATCGTGCTCAACGAGGTCGGCCGCCGCACCAAGCTGGGCGCGGCCATCATCTTTGGCGTGGCTCCGCTGGCCATGACCATCTACTGCGTCGCCATCGCCGTGGGCGTTTCGCAGGGTGCCGAGTGGGCGCTCACCAACCCCACCCATGTGTACCAGAACAGCTGGTTCCACTACGCCAAGGTATACGCGGCGCTGGCCGGTTGCTGGGGCTTCATTGCCATTAAGTACCAGTGGGGCAAGATCGGCAAGGCACATTGGTTCCGCGCATGGCCGTTTGTGATCGTCGCCATCAACATCATGATCGCCGTCGTGTCCGACTTCGAGAGCGCCTATCACTTCTTTGTCCTGGGCGAGTCCACCTGGGTCACCTCCGAAGGTGCTACGCAGCTGGCCGGCTGGAACAACGTGTTCAACGGCATCGCCGGTATCATCAACATCTTCTGCATGACCGGTTGGTGGAGCGTCTACGCCTCCGAGGATCAGACCGACATGCTGTGGCCCGATATGACCTGGGTCTACATCATCGCCTACGATATCTGGAACTTCTGCTACACCTACAACTGCCTGCCCACCCACTCCTGGTTCTGCGGCTTTGCGCTGCTGCTGGCGCCCACTGTCGCCGCCTTTATCTGGAACAAGGGCGGCTGGATCCAGAACCGCGCCTTTACGCTGGCCATTTGGTGCATGTTTGCCCAGGTGTTCCCGTACTTCCAGGAGGAGTCCATCTTTGTGACCCACTCCACGCTCGACCCCGGCGCCGCTACCGCGGTCTCGATCGCCGCACTGGTCGCCAACGTCGCCGCGATCATCTACATCGCCTACCGCGCCAAGAAGCTCGGCCGCAACCCCTACAAGCAGGATGTCTTTGAGGGCACCAGCGATTGGGAGAAGGCTACCGTTCGCCGCGCCAAGGTTGATTACGCGCACGCCGAGTAACATGTTGGTCGCTGTTGGCAGTTGGGCATAGGCCCGCCCGTCAGGATTTTCATCCAATGTCTCGCAGAGCCCCCGGAAAGCGTTTCGCTCGCTTTTCGGGGGCTTTTGTCGTTGCGTCTCTATTCATCTATTCAAAAACATACGCATATATAAAATCGGATTTCAAATCATGCGGCGGCTCTATGGGGTCCCGTTTTTGGGTACAGTGTTGTCCCGATATTGAGCTTGGGGGATATATGAAAGATGAGACGATGGGCCAAGAGGATGCGGCCCAAGATGCAGAAGCGTGTGCCGAGGCCCTGGAGAGCCTAGACCGGATTTCGCTTGACGATGTTGCGTTTGACGATTCGAGCGTTGATGTGCAGGATGAACCGGAAATCGAGGCACAGCCCGATGATCAGGATGCAGGCGACGTTGAGCCTGCCGAAGATGAGGCAGGTCACGAAGACACCGAAAGCGAGGCCGACAACCAGCCCGAATCCGACACGGGCGAGGAAACCGTCTTGCTCGACAGCTTGCCGGCCGAGGATTCGCTGACCCGCGAGCTTCCTGGCCTGGGTTCCGCACCAGCCGTGGACGAGACCATCGCCATGGGCGATATACCCCTGCCGTCCGTTCCCTCGGCACGCGAGGCCGAGGTCCGCCATCGCAAGATGTCGCCCAAGCGCCGCAATCTGATGGTCGCCGGTGTCGTGGCCGTCGCGCTCATCGCCGGCGGTGCAGGCTATGCTGCCTGGAACGGATATCAGCAAGAGCAGGCTGCCGCTGTCGCCGCCAATGCCCACACGATGATGTCGGTGCAGATTGGCGTGCATGCCGCGGGCCTCGACTGTTCCACTGGCTCCAAGATTCCCGTACAGGTGAGCGGTCAGGATTCTGACGGCTCCTCCGTGAGCGAAACGCTCTATGTTGACGAGCACGGCCGCGGCATCAAACTACTGCCCGGCGATTACACGCTCTCCATCGCTGCCTCCCCCATCGCGGCCGACGGCACCATCTATACCGTCCCGACCACCAAGACGCAGGTCACGGTCAAGAATGACGGGCAGGATCTGCGCGCTCAAGCCACCTTTAAGCTTAAGGTGCCCTCAGCCGACACGGTGACCGACGACCAGATCGATGCCGCCGCCAAGTACGCCGAAGAAGGCGGCGCGAGCTCTGCCGCCGCGGCAAAGATACTCCAGCAGGCGGCAATTACGCGCCGCGATGCCGCCGCCAACGCCGTAAGCGCAAGCGAGGCTCAGTCCGCCCGCGATGCCGACGCTCGGCACAAGGCGACGAACCTGTATCAGCTCGATATTCCGGTTGAGTGGTATGGCAAGGTCGCAACCTGGCAGAACGGCAACACGCTGTGCATTTATCTGGACGGCGACACCAACACACCGCTCGTGACGCTCGTCGCGGTGCGCGATGGCGAGACCTTTACGCCCGACGACGGCGATACGGTTTTGGGCACGGTCAGCCTAGGCAACGGCTACACCGTCTACGCCAGCGGCCCTGTCTATCCGTACGTGATTCCGCAAACCGTTAATGGACACACGCAGAACCCCGTGTCGACCTACCCCATGGATACGGCGATTGAGCTTGTCGAGCTCACGACCGGCAACCGCTACACATACAGCCAGATCAAAAACGACCTGGTCGGTAAAGACGGCAAGGCCGACGCCGCGACCAAACTCGAGACCGACTACCTCGCCCAGATTCTCCTGCCGAGCATCAAAGCCCAGGACTAGCCAGCCCAAAGACAGCCGCCCAACACCCACATCCCTAACGCAGTTGCGGTGAAATAGGGACTGTTTTTGCTGGTCAAACCGCAAAACAGTCCCTATTTCACCGCAACTTATTCGTGGCCTTTTGGGTGGTACTTAGCGCCAGGGGTCGGCTTCGAACAGCGGCTCGCGCTCGGGGCGGCGATCGCTGTAGGGATCGTAACCGTCATCGTCCTCGTTCTCGGCACGGATATAGGGGTCGCGCGGCTTGGGTGCCGGTTTGGGAGAAGCCTTCGGTGCGACCGGTGCGGCGGGCGCCGCCTCAGCCACCGGTGCGGTCGTCTTGTTCTCGTCTTTCATCTGCATAGCTCCTTGCCATGTGCTCACGTTCAACACCATCGATTGTCGCACGAAAAAGGGCGGCGGACCCAATCGGATCCGCCGCCCTTGGCGTTCGGCTCAAAAAGCAGATTTTAAGGCATGGCCCAAAATCTACTCGGCGTCGGGGACCTCGTAGGTGGCCGCCGGCGTATTGTCGCACACGACGGTAAAGCCGCCGTCCTTGTCGACATCGACCGTCACCTGATCGCCCTCGCGCACCGTGCCGTCGATGATAGCGGCGGCGATGGCATCCACGACCTCGCGCTGAACCAGATGCTTGAGCGGACGGGCGCCAAAGACCGGGTCCAGGCCGCCCACGGCGAGCATCTGCTTGGCCGCCGGGGTGATGGCAAGCGTCATGCGCTCCTTGGCCAGACGCGCGCGGACGTCGGCGAGCTGGATGTCGACGATCTTCTCGATCTGCGCCATGCCGAGCGGATGGAACACCACGATATCGTCGATACGGTTGAGGAACTCGGGGCGGAAGGTCTGAGCCATGGCCGCGTCGACCTGATGGCGCATCTCCTCCTCGTCCTTGCCGGAAAGCTCGGCGATGGCCTTGGAACCCACGTTAGACGTCATGATGATGATCGTGTTCTTGAAGGACACCTGGCGACCCTGACCGTCAGTCAGACGGCCGTCGTCAAGCACCTGCAGCAGCACGTTGAAAACATCCGGATGAGCCTTCTCCATCTCGTCGAGCAAGATCACGGAGTACGGACGACGGCGCACGGCCTCGGTGAGCTGGCCGCCCTCGTCGTAGCCCACGTATCCCGGAGGCGCACCGATCAGACGCTGGACGCTGAACTTCTCCATGTACTCAGACATGTCGATACGCACGAGCGCACGCTCGTCATCGAACAGGCACTCGGCCAGCGCCTTGGCGAGCTCGGTCTTGCCCACGCCGGTGGGGCCCAGGAAGAAGAAGCTGCCGATGGGCTTGTCCGGATCGGAGAGACCCGCACGGCTGCGACGCACGGCCGCGGCGACAGCGGAGACCGCCTCGTCCTGGCCGATGACGCGCTTATGCAGCTCGCCCTCCAGGCCCTTCAGCTTGTCGAGCTCACCCTGCATCATCTTGGAGACGGGCACGCCGGTCCAGGCGCTCACGACCTCGGCGATCTCATCGGAGGTCACCTGTTCGTTGAGGCCCTCGCCGTCCTGCTGCTTTTGTGCCTCGAGCGCGGCCTCGGAATCCTGAATCTGCTGCTGCAGACCCGGGATCACGGAATAGCGCAGCTCGGACGCACGACCCAAATCGCCGTTGCGCGTCGCGCGCTCCTCTTCGCTCTTGGCCTCGTCGAGCTGCCCCTTGAGCTCCTGCACGTGGTCGATGGCGTTCTTCTGGTTGAGCCAGCCGGCCTTTTGCACGTTGAGCTTTTCTTGGACCTCGGCGATCTCCTGGCGCAGGGCCTCCAGACGCTCCTTGGAGGCGTCGTCGGTCTCCTTCATGAGCGCCTGTTCCTCGATCTGCAGCTGGGTGAGCTGACGCGTGGTGGCATCGATCTCGACCGGCATGCTGTCGAGCTCCATGCGCAGGCGGCTTGCCGCCTCATCGACCAGGTCGATGGCCTTGTCGGGCAGGAAACGGTCGGCGATGTAGCGATCGGAGAGGTCGGCAGCCGCCACGAGCGCGCTATCGGTGATATGCACGCCGTGGAAGATCTCGTACTTCTCCTTGAGGCCACGCAGAATCGAGATGGTGTCCTCGACGGTAGGCTCGCTCACCATAACGGTCTGGAAACGACGGGCAAGCGCCGCGTCCTTCTCGATGTACTTGCGATATTCATCGAGCGTGGTCGCGCCGATCGCGTGCAGGTCGCCACGGGCGAGCGCCGGCTTGAGGATGTTGCCGGCGTCCATGGAGCCCTCGGTGGCACCCGCGCCCACGATGGTGTGGAGCTCATCGATGAACAGGATGACCTTGCCTTCGGACTTTTGCACTTCCTTGAGCACGGCCTTTAAGCGGTCCTCGAACTCACCACGGTACTTGGCGCCGGCGACCAGCGCGCTCATGTCGAGCTCGATGAGGTCGCGGTCGCGCAGGGTGCTCGGCACGTCGCCGGCCACGATACGCTGGGCGATGCCCTCGACGATGGCAGTTTTACCCACGCCCGGCTCGCCGATGAGCACGGGGTTGTTCTTGGTGCGACGGGACAGGACCTGGATGGTACGACGAATCTCGTCGGTACGGCCGATGACAGGGTCGAGCTTGCCGGCGCGGGCAAGATCGCAGATGTTGCGTCCGTACTGCTCCAGCGCCTCAAACTGAGTCTTGTCCTCGGCAGACGTCACGCGGTCATCGCCACGTAGCTCCTCGTAGACCTGCTCGATGCGCTCCTTGGTCACGCCGGCGTCGCGCAACACGCGGCCGGCCTCGCCCTTGTCCTCGGCAAGTGCCATCAGCAGATGCTCGGTCACCACAAAGCTATCGCCCATCTTGGTGGCCTTCTTCTCGGCCTTTTCGATGACGCGGACGAGCTCGTTGGACAGGCCCATCTGCTGACCCTCGCCCGAAACCTTGGGCGCGTGGTCGATGGCATCCTGCGTGGAACGCGCGAGCTGGGCCGGGTCGGCACCGATGCGCTCGATGATCACGGAGATATTGCGCTCGCCGGCACCGAGTAAGGCGGACAGCAGGTGAATCGGCTCCACCGCGCCGGCCTGCGCATCGGCAGCCGTGCTCATGGCGGTCTGCAGCGCCTCGCGCGACGTCATTGCTAGCTTATCGATTCTCATGGAATCACCTCTCTTGGGGCGGCCGCCCTACGGGGCGGCTTCACGTTGTTCGAGAAGTATTGTTGCCAGCTTTGCGCGATCTTATACACAAATCTAAGTCTCTATATATAAGATTTTCTGAGTGATTGAGGGATAGGGGTAAAGATGTCGGCCCGCCGCCGCACAGGTGCGCTACCGTCTCAATCTGTAACATCTATCGACCGTTTCTGGCTCCAGATGTTACAGATCGAGACGAATTGTTCAGCGGCACCCGTTTGTCTCAATCTGTAACATCTACTCGGCAAATAGAGCTCTATCTGTTACAAATCGAGACGAACAGAAGACACCCGAATCGAAAATCTAAATCTGTAACACCAAGCCCACTTTTAGCGGCCAAGATGTTACAGATCGAGACAGACCGAAAACCACCACAAAGAGGACAGGCACCTTTGTGGTGGTCGCGGTCTCTACTCCTTCGCCGAGCCCGTGCTTCCCGATTCGGCGTTCCGGGGCATCTCATCATCGAACAGCCATGTACGGGCAGACCCACTATCGCGTGCAGTCTGCGGGTCAGGCAAGCAGGTCTGTTTATAGGCATCTTGGATACACTGACCCATAAAATCGTTGAGCTCGGTCTGGTCGCCCTCCATGACATAGGCGACATCGCCGTCCATGATGTAGATGCCCGGACCCTCATTGCCCTCGTAGCCCGGATCGTACGAGACATCACATAACTTTGCGCCGTTTGCAGTGTCCAGCTCGATGGAAGAGTGGCATCCGCCAACCATGTCGTTCGCTTTTGCCCGATAGGACGCATATCCGTACCAACGCTTAAATGTTTTGCCCTTGAGTAGCTCGGACGCCCTATCGATCAGGCTTGTATCCGTGGTATAGCGCATGGCCCCAAGCTGAATACGCGGATAATTGCTAATACCCAGCACAGCCGGCTGCTCATCAAAATCAACGGTAATGGCCTCGGGCTTGTCGTCGCCGGTCAGAAGTTCGACAGATTGAGTCACAGGCTTGACCACCGGCTCCGTCACCGCAGCAGGTAGAAATGCCATACCGACAGCGCCCGCGCCAACCACAGCGATCGCAAGCGCCAAGACAATCAATCCAATACGGGCAGAACGGCTCACGGCAAAACACCCCACAATGCAAACCTTCGCCACCTGCACTAATGATACCGCCAGCTAACACTATTACCAAAAGAAGCCGCGCGCTCCTCACCACCACAAAGGGGACAGGCACCTTTGTGGTGGTTTTCGACGCTAACGGTCGACCATCTCGCGCCATGAGATTAAACTTGAATTGTTCTCTGAACATATCCATTTCTGCCTATCCTCAACAGATCTTTGTCTCGAGGAGCGCATGTGAAGCCGTCTCATTCCACCGGTCGTAACGTCATCGCCATTCTCGCCATACCCATCGTGATGCTCTTCCTTATCGTCATCACGCCCTTTTCTTTTGGTATCGCCTCGCCCTTCGATCTTTGCGGGATGATCGACGCCGGCTCGCGTGCCACCTCGCTCTCCTTTGTCTGCCGTGGCGTGTTCTACGAATATGCAATTCCCACCGGAAGTTGGCAGTCCAAGTTACCGTTGCTCGGCAAGGTCGACGGATGCTCCCCCTATTTCTGCCTTGAACCTCAGGCGCTAAACTATCTAATCGACGACCAGCCACTCGACTCCATCACCCTCGCCTACGACTACGCACCAAACACCGATGAGCGCCACATGAACCAAGTCCTCGACAAGATGCTTGGACAGTGCGGGCTCACCGAGGAGACCGGTCGAACCATCTATAGCAACCAGAAATTAAAGCGAACAGAACTCCGCCGTGTCGGAAAAATCAAAGGGCGAAACGGGGCTGCCTACTGGCAGGCCTGGGCGACACGCGACAAGAGCGAATTCGGGCACAGCACCTATACGGTCACCGTCTACACCAAAAATGGAATCAAGGACGATGTTGACGATTTCGCGTCATCCAAACTCGGCATCCCCAAAACAACCAAACCCGCCAACCCGGATGAAATTCTGTAGAGCCGCTCATTAACATACCGCTCAACGATCACAACAACATCGAGCTCGTTCCCCACCGCCACAAAGGTGCCTGTCCCCTTTGTGGCGGTTTTCGACAAAAAGAAGCCGCCCCGATAACAGAGGCGGCATCAAGCAAGTCTATTTATTAGCGTCCCTCAAGACCCAACGAGAACGTCGCGGTAGCCCCGGCCACACCTTTCCCTCGGGCGACCCTCGCGAAGCGCGTGAGCACGAGGGAAAGGTGTGGCAGGGGCGTACAGCAGAGTTACTCGGCAGCGGCCTTGAACTTGTTGTAGTTGATCAGGCAGCCGGCCTTGACGATGGCACGCTCCTCCGCCGTCATATCGGCAATGTAGAGCTTAATCTGCTCGACCGCACCGTCGGCGCGCACCACGTAGGCAGCGATGTCCTTTAGGTCGCCGTCGAGCGCGGCGCGGATACCCGGCACAAAGACGTAGTCGCCCACCTCAAAGTTGGGCTCGGTCTCCATCTGGAAGGGCACCATGCCCCAGTTCATCACGTTGGAGCGATAACGCTTGGTGGCGTACTCGTGGACGATGTTGGCCAGACCGCCAATCACGCGCTGGCAGCTCGCGGCCTGCTCGCGGGCAGAACCGTCGCCGGGCTTCTTGGCGTAGAGCATGGAACCGTACTCGGTCGCCCTGGCGTCTGCCGCGACACCCGCGCTGACCAGTGCCTCAAACACGTCGGCAAGCTCGGCATCGAGTGCCGCCAGGTCGCCTGCAGCCTCGCCGGCCACGCGGCGCTTTTCCACCGCGTCGACCTCCTTGGAACGACCCACGTAGGCCGGGTCGCGGCGGCTGAGCGTAAACTCGGCCAGACCCAGCGGGTTGGAGCGGAAGGAACTCGTCTCGCCCGAAGGAATGAGCTCGTCGGTCGTGGTGACCGGGTCCATGATCTTGGAGCACACCTTAAGCAGGATGTCGTCGCCGAGGGGCTCCATCGCGGGCCACGGCTTGATGTTGGGACCCTCGACCAGCTCATCGGCAGGCTCCGCCTTGCCAAAGCCCCAGTACACGCGCTTCTTGTACGGCGCATCGTCAAAGGTGTACTCGCAGGCCTCGTCCCAAGTCTCCTCAGGCAGGTCGGTCGCCGGCGTCAGGATGCCGCCGTTGGCAGCCGTCGCCGCAATGGAGCGGGCGTCCATCAGGGCCACGGCGCTCAGCTGGCCATTACCCGGCTTGGAACCCTCGCGGTTGGGGAAGTTGCGCGTGGTGTGGCGGATCGAAAGGCCGTTGTTGGCGGGCGTGTCGCCGGCACCGAAGCACGGGCCGCAGAACGCCGTGCGCACGATTGCGCCGGCCTCCATAAGGTCGTAGATATAGCCGCGACGCGTGAGCTCGAGCGCCACGGGCTGGCTTGTGGGATAGACCGACAGCGAGAACTCGCCGCAGCCGGTGTTGGCGCCCTTGAGCACGCGGGCAGCCTGGACCACGGAGTCGTAGTTGCCGCCCGAGCAGCCGGCGATAACGCCCTGTTGCACATGCAGCTTGCCGTCGACGATCTTGTCGAGCAGGCTAAAGTGCGTCTTGCCCTCGCCGATTTTGGCGGCCTCGAGCTCGACCTCATGCAGGATGTCCTCGAGGTTCTCGTTGAGCTCATCGATCTCAAAGCCGTTAGAAGGATGGAACGGCAGCGCGATCATGGGCTTGATGCTCGACAGATCGACCTCGACGCAGCCGTCGTAGTAGGCGACATCGGCGGGCTTGAGCTCGCGGTAGTCGTCGCCGCGACCGTGCATGGTCAGAAACGCGTGCGTGTCCTCGTCGGTGGCCCAAATGCTCGACAGGCAGGTGGTCTCGGTGGTCATAACGTCGACGCCGTTGCGGTAGTCGGTCGTCATGCTCGCGATACCGGGACCCACAAACTCCATGACCTTGTTCTTAACGTAGCCCTTGGCAAAGACGGCGCGGATGATGGCGAGCGCCACATCGTGCGGGCCGACGCCGGGGCGCGGGGCGCCCGTGAGGTAGATGGCGACAACGCCGGGATAGGCAACATCGTAGGTGTCACGCAGCAGCTGCTTTGCCAGCTCGCCGCCGCCCTCGCCCACGGCCATGGTGCCCAGGGCGCCGTAGCGGGTGTGCGAGTCGGAACCCAGGATCATCTTGCCGCAACCGGCGAAGTTCTCACGCATAAAGGAGTGGATGACGGCGATGTGCGGCGGAACGAAGATGCCGCCGTACTTCTTGGCCGCGGAAAGGCCAAAGACATGGTCGTCCTCGTTGATAGTGCCGCCCACGGCGCACAGCGAGTTGTGGCAGTTGGTGAGCACGTAGGGCAGCGGGAACTGCTTCATGCCCGAGGCGCGCGCCGTCTGGATGATGCCGACAAAGGTGATGTCGTGGCTCGCCATGGCGTCGAAGCGAATCTTGAGCGCCTCGGGGTCGCCGGACGTATTGTGTGCCTGGAGGATCGAATACGCGATGGTGCCACGCTTGGCATCCTCGGGCGTCTGCGTAATACCGCGCTCGGCGGCCTCGGCCGCAGGCACAACCTCGCTGCCGCCGCGCAGGTAGATGCCGTCCTCGTACAGCTTGACCATACTGTCTCCCACTCTGCCCAAAAGATTTGGGCGCATAGCATACATTCGTTCAATATCGTGCCATAGAACGGTTGCAAGTGGGTTACGAATCTGCGCGTTCACTTTATCTCGGTAAAGTAAAGGACGAGCCCGGCGAGGGCCGGCAGATTTGGTGTAAGAGTGTCCCTTCGACTAGTCATTTAAGAACGTCCCCCATGACTACCGCATCCGGAGCAAGGCAACGCCGCAGGTAGAGGACGGACAGCGAGCGGGCCGTATTTCCAAAGTGAGGAACGTCCCCAAGTGCCGCATCCGGGCCATGGCAACGCCGATATTTTGGCGCGGACAGCGAAAGCCCGCCAGAGCGAGCAAGGTGCCTTGAAACAAGGCGGCATTGATCTTTTGATCATGCCGCCGAAGTTGAAAGGCAGATTGCCGCTCTGACGGGCTTGCAGCGTCAACTGGTTACGCGGGTTGGTAAACCCGCGTAACTACAAATCCCCGCCGGCGCCCAGCAGCTTGCGCATGACCTGTTCGGGGTTAACCGAGCCGTCGCGCGGGGCCAGGGCGGTGATCTTCTTCTGCATCTTGTACTCGTGCAGCTCGTCCTCGAGCTGGCGCACGCGAGCACGGAGCTTTTCGTTCTCGCGCTCGCGCTCCTCGGCGCGCTCCTTCATATCGAGGATACGCACCACGCCGGCAAGGTTGATACCCTCGTCGGTCAGCTGGTTGATGAGCTCCAGGCGCTCGATATCGGCACGCGAATACAGACGCGTGTTGCCGCCCGAGCGCTGGGGGTTCACCAGGCCCTTGGACTCGTAGACGCGCAGAGTCTGCGGATGCATGCCGGTCAGCTCGGCCGCCACGCTGATCATGTACAGCGGTTTGTTCCTATTGTCCTCGGCCATGCTACCTGACCCCTTTCCGTCTCGTTATCGTCCATCATAAGCCCGCGGACGCGGGCGTGCGCCGCAACCGCCCTAGTACGTCGCCTTGTAACGATTGACCTTCTCGCGATAGTCGCGCGTGTCGGCCTCGCGCAGCCTGGTCATGGCATCGCGCTCGTCATCAGACAGGTTCGTGGGAACCTGCACCTTGATCTCGACGAGCAGCGCGCCCGTACGGCCACGGTGCTTAACGTCGGGCGCGCCCATCTCTTTAAAGCGGAATTTCTTGCCCGTCTGGGTACCCGCGGGCACCTTCAGACGAACAGTCGCACCGCCGGGCGTGGGCACGTCCACCGTGCAGCCGAGCGCCGCCTCATAGACCGAGACCGGTACCTCCATGGTCACGTCGGCACCTTTGCGCTTAAACAGCGGATGCTCCTCCACGTGCGTGGTCACGACCAGGTCGCCGCGCTCGCCGCCGGCAACGCCGTACTCGCCGCGACGCTTGTAGCGTAGCCTGCCGCCGTCGACCGCGCCCGCGGGAACCGAGACCGTAATGGTCTGCTGCTCGCCCGTCGAGGGAATGCGATAGGTGACCTTGTGCGTCACGCCGCGAAACGCGTCCTCGGCCGTCACATCGACGGTCAGCGACAAGTCGCCGCCCTTGCGCGCGCGGCTGCGACCCGCGCCGGCACCGGCATTACCTGCAGCCCCGGCAAAGCCCGAGCCCCAGTCGCTGCCCCAGGCGCCGTTGCCGCTAAAGATGCTGTCGAAGATATCGCCCCAGCCACTGGCGCCCGCGCCGGCACCGTAGCCGCCACCATACGCGCCGCCCGCGCCCGGCATGCCGCCAAACATGAGCATCTGGTCGTACTCTTTGCGCTTCTTCTCGTCCGAAAGCGTTTCGTAGGCCTCGCTGATCTCCTTGAACTTGGCCTCGTCGCCGCCGGCATCGGGGTGATATTTTTGCGCGAGCTTGCGAAACGCGCTCTTAATCTCTTTGTCGGAGGCGCTCTTGGATACGCCCAGGATGTCATAGAAGGTTTTGCCTGCAGCCATCGTAGCTCCTCTCCTGTTACGTCCGCCGCCCATGCAGACGACGGCTCATGCTGTCATATGGCACTAGGCCAGAAAGGGCCCCGGGTGTTGCCCCGGGGCCCTTCTCAATTACTCCTCGGTGCTCTCGGCCGTATCGGCCGCGGCATCCTCGGGCGCCGCTTCGGGCTCCGGTGCGGGGCGCTTCTCACCACCGTAGGTCACCGTCACCATCGCGGAGCGCAGGATGCGGTCCGCCATGCGGTAGCCCTTCTGGTACACGTCGTTGACGGTCTCGTCGTACTGCGATGCGTCCTCGACACGCCCCACGGCCTGGTGCTCGAGCGGATCGAACGCCTCGCCCTTGGGGTCGATGGGCTCAACGCCCTCGTGCGCAAACACATCGAGCAGCTTGGCATGCACCGCATCGACGCCATCGACGAACTGCTTAAAATCGTCGGAAAGCTCCTGGCTACGGGCATGGTCGATTGCACGCTCGATATCGTCAACCACCGGCAGCAGCGCAGTGACGAGCTTCTCGGTTGCGCGCTCGCGCTCGGCGATGCGCTCGTTGGCGGTGCGACGACGGAAGTTCTCCCAGTCGGCCTGCAGACGGGCGGTGCGCTCGGTGGCGTCCTTTGCCTTGTCCTCGGCGGCCTTCTGAGCCTCTGCCGCAGCATCAAGCTCGTTGCGCACGTCGGCAAGCTCCTTCTGGGCCTGCTCGAACTTGAGCTTAAAGTCGTTGTCGGCGGCTTCCTCACCGGCGCGGATAGCAGCTTCCACCATCTCGTCCTCGGTCATCGTCGCCTCCTTGCTGGAATCCTCTACCTGGTTCTCGGCAGCCTCGGCGGCCTCGGCCTCGTTGGCCTCGGTATCGTCGACGGCCTCTACGGGAATCTTCACGTCCTTCTCCTCAGAGTCAACGGGGGCGGCGCCAGCGGCAGCCGCCTCCGTGCGAGCTTTACGGGCGGACATGATTACTTGTCCTCGTCGTCCACAACCTCGTAGTCGGCGTCGACAACGTCATCGTCGGCAGGCTGGGCGCCGGCGGCACCGTCGGTCTGCTGCTGAGCGTCGGCGTAGACAACCTGAGCCAGCTCGTAGGCCACGGACTGCAGGGACTCGCCGGCGGCCTTGATGGCCTCGACGTCAGAGCCCTCGAGCGCCTTCTTGGCGTCGGCGATAGCGGCCTCGGCCTTGGACTTCACATCGGCGGAAACCTTGTCGCCCAGCTCGTTGAGGGTCTGCTCGGTGGAGTAGCACAGGCTGTCGGTCTGGTTGCGGACCTCGACCTCTTCCTTCTGCTTCTTGTCCTCCTCAGCATGAGCCTCGGCGTCCTTGACCATACGATCGACTTCGTCGTCGGACAGAGCGGTGGAGCCGGAAATGGTGATCTGCTGCTCCTTGCCGGTGCCCTTGTCCTTAGCGGAGACCTTGACGATGCCGTTGGCGTCGATGTCGAAGGTGACCTCGATCTGCGGCACGCCGCGGCGGGCAGCCGGGATACCGGTCAGCTGGAACTTACCGAGCGACTTGTTGTCGCGGGCAAGCTCGCGCTCGCCCTGGAGCACGTTGATCTCGACGCTGGTCTGGTTGTCGGCAGCGGTGGAGTAGACCTCGGTCTTGGAGGTCGGGATCGTGGTGTTGCGGTCGATCATCTTGGTCATGATGCCGCCCATGGTCTCGACGCCCAGCGACAGCGGGGTAACGTCGAGCAGCAGGATGCCCTCGACGTCGCCGGTGAGCACGCCGCCCTGGACGGCAGCGCCGTCGGCAACGACCTCGTCGGGGTTCACGGACATGTTGGGCTGCTTGCCGGTCATAGTCTTGACGAGCTCCTGGACGGCGGGCATACGGGTGGAGCCGCCGACGAGGATGACCTCGGTCAGATCGGAGAGCTTAAGCTTGGCGTCGCGCAGGGCGTTGGTGACAGGCTGCTTGCAGCGCTCGAGCAGGTCACGGGTGATCTTCTCGAACTCGGCGCGGGTCAGCGTGTAGTTGAGGTGCAGCGGGCCGGACTGGTTCATGGTAATGAACGGCAGGTTGATGGTGGTCTGCTGGGCGGCGGAGAGCTCCTTCTTGGCGTTCTCGGCGGCCTCCTTCAGACGCTGCAGGGCCATGGGGTCCTGACGCAGGTCGACACCGTTCTCCTGCTGGAACTTATCGGCCATCCAGTCGATGACGCGCTGATCCCAGTCGTCGCCGCCCAGGTGGTTATCGCCCGAGGTGGACAGAACCTCAAACACGCCGTCGGCGAGGTCGAGGATGGAGACGTCGAAGGTGCCGCCGCCCAGGTCGAAGACCAGGATGCGCTGGTCGGTGCCCTGCTTGTCCAGGCCATAGGCAAGAGCAGCAGCGGTCGGCTCGTTGACGATACGCTTGACGTTGAGGCCGGCGATCTTACCGGCGTCCTTGGTGGCCTGACGCTGGGCGTCGTTGAAGTAGGCCGGGACGGTGATGACGGCGTCGGTAACGGTCTCGCCCAGATACTTCTCGGCGTCAGCCTTCATCTTGGCGAGCGTCATGGCGCTCACCTGCTCGGCGGTGTAATCCTTGCCCTCGATGTCGACGACGGCACGGCCACCTTGGCCCTCCTTGACCTCATACGGCACGGTCTTGATCTCGGAGGTGCACTCGGAGTACTTGCGGCCCATGAAGCGCTTGATGGAGAACACGGTGTTCTTGGGGTTGGTGACAGCCTGGTTCTTAGCGGCCTTACCCACGACGCGGTCGCCGTCGGCACGGAAGCCCACGACGGACGGGGTGGTGCGGTCGCCCTCGGCGTTCACGATAATGGTCGGAGAACCGCCCTCGAGAACAGCCATTGCGGAGTTAGTAGTACCAAGGTCGATACCAAGAATCTTGCCCATTAGAAATTCCCTCTCTCTTGTGCGTTCGCGCCGTGTCGGCGGACTGCCGCGCGACGCTTCGGCTTGTCTTTCAGGATGTAGTGTATCCCCTTATGGGCCGGAATATACAAAATCTAAGTCAATTCATATAAGATTTCTTATTGCTGAGAGTTTAGGTTCTTAAATGCGCAGGTAGATGCGCTGATTGAGTTCTCGGCAAATCTATCGAGATCTATGTAGAGATGGCTGAGGTTTGGGTCCGGGGGCACCTGGGGGCTGCCTTGCGGAAAGCTCGTCCCGGTTTGAGCGTGAATTCCGGGTCGCAGTTTCCGCTAGCGGGCCCAACCGGAAACTGCGACCCGTTTTTCGGCCAAATAACGGGATGCCCTTTCCGCAGGCGCGCTCAATAGCTCAATATTTCAAGTCACCTTTAGCTAACATTTGCGCAGCTCAACAGCCTCACCTGCACGTTTTTTAGTAAACCTTGGCATACTCGGCGAACGGTATGAAGATGCCGGCCAGAGGGTATTGCAAACGGTCGCTCCCGTGGTATGTTTTTGCCCGAATCAAACCGGCGCGCATCGTCTGTAGCGTCGGTCAACAGAGAGGAAACTACCATGGCTCATCCCGTAATTGATGCCGACGAGTGCATCGCTTGTGGCGTTTGCGTCGACTCCTGCCCCGCTGGCGTTCTGGAGCTCCAGGACGTCGCTACCGTCGCTGACGAGGACTCCTGCGTCGCCTGTGGCGCTTGCCAGGACGCTTGCCCCGCTGGCGCGATCACCGAGATCGTCGAGGAGTAACAACTCCCCCACCTGCACACTCAAAAGTACACCGTGCACAAAAAAGGAGGCCTCTGCATCGCCGCGGAGGCCTCCTTTTGCATTCGTTACTAGGACAAATCATCCTCGTAGGGCATTAAATCGGCAAGGTAGCCCTTCTCCTTGAGCATGGCCTCGATCTCGTCGAGGGTTTGCTCATCCTCCGCCGCAATGCGATGGAAGTGATAGCCGCTCGTCACCGTTAGGAGCGGAAAGCTCTTGCCGCTCTCGATATCGTGCAGGTAGCGCTCAACATCGCGACGGTTGCGAATGTCCAGATCGGCCGTGATCTTACCGTACACGCGGTGATTGACGATCACGTTGAGCACGGCGCCGCCGGCGTCGACGATACTCGTGAGCTCATCGCCTGCCTGCTCCACGCTGTGGCGAACCTTGACCAAGCGCGTGGGCACGGCGGGGCTGCTGGGGGCCTCCTGCAGCACATAACCGCGGTTGGTTGCCACGACATCGTGCCCATCGGCACGCAGCAGGGCAATATCCTGAACCACGATCTGACGGCTCACGCCAACCTCGCGGGCAAGTGCGCTGCCCGAAACGGGCTCCTTGGCCACCTCGAGCACGTCCATGATGGCACGGCGACGCTCGCGGGCGTTCATTATTTACCGTCCAGCAGACGCAGGTGCTTAAGCGAGAGGTCGAGGATCGGGGCGGAGTGTGTCAATGCCCCCGAGCTAATAAAGTCAACGCCCAGGTCGGCGAGCGCGCGGATATTGCTGACATCCACATTACCCGAGCACTCGGTCTTGGCGCGGCCGGCGATAAGCTCAATCGCGGCAGCCATGTCGTCGTGGGTCATGTTGTCGAACATGATGATATCGGCACCGGCCTCCACGGCCTCGCGTACCATGTCCAAGTTCTCGCACTCAATCTCGACCGTCGTGGTAAACGATGCGTGGGCACGTGCCATCTCGATCGCACGCGTCACACCACCGGCGGCGTCGATATGGTTGTCCTTAAGCATGACGGCTGTCGACAGGTTGTAGCGGTGGTTGCTGCCGCCACCGATCTCGACCGCGGCCTTCTCGAAGACGCGCATGCCCGGCGTGGTCTTGCGTGTGTCAACAAGCACGGTCTTGGTACCCTCGAGCGCCGCCGCCATGTTGTGCGTGTAGGTAGCGATACCGCTCATACGCTGTAGATAGTTGAGCGCCACGCGCTCGCCCGAAAGCAGCACGCGCGCGTCGCCGCGCACCTGGCCCACGTGGTCGCCGGCGTGCACCTCGTCACCGTCGGCAACATCAAACAGCACCGAGCTCTGCGAATCCAGCAGCTCAAAGGTGCGGGCGAACACGTCCAGGCCCGCGATGATGCCGTCGGCCTTGGCGATGAGCTCCACCGTGGCGGGACGCGCCGTGGGGCACACGCTCGCCGTGCTCACGTCCTCAAACGTAATGTCCTCGCGCAGGGCCTGCAGAATCAGATCATCGACGACGAGTTTCATGGTAATGGGATTCATGGTCTACTCCTCCACGGCCTGCGTGCCGGCGGCACGGGCCAGATCATCGATTGCAAGGGTATCGGAACTCAAGGCGCGATGGCGTCCATCGAGCGCGGGCTCGCCTGCCTGTTCCACGGCCAGCGACTCGCCGGTGCGCATACGCCAAGCAGCGCGGCGACCCCAGACTAGGGACTCGAGCAGGCTGTTGGAAGCCAGGCGATTCTTGCCGTGAACGCCATTGCAGGCCGTCTCGCCAGCGGCGTAGAGCTCGGGCATCGAGGTGCGGCCGTCCTTGTCGACCCACACGCCGCCCATAAAGTAGTGCTGCGTGGGCGTGACGGGGATGGGCTCATCCAGGATGTCGCGACCGTCCTCAAGGCAGCGCGCGCGGATGTTGGCGAAGTGCCCGGTCACCACGTCGCGCTCGACGGGGGCAAAGCTCAGCCACTCGTGCTCGGTGCCGTCCTGCTTCATCTGCTCGCGAATAGCAGCGGCGACCACGTCGCGCGGCTGCAACTCGTCGGTAAAGCGCTCGCCGGCGGCGTTGAGCAGAATCGCGCCCTCGCCGCGGCAGCTCTCGCTGATCAGGAAGGTGCGGCCCGGCTGCGGCGAGAACAGTCCCGTGGGGTGAATCTGCACATAGTCCAGATGCTCCATCGTAATGCCGTGCTCCTGCGCGATGTAGCAGGCGTCGCCGGTGAGCTGCGGGTAGTTGGTGGAGTGATCGTACACGCCACCGATACCACCCGTCGCCCACAGCGTATGGCGAGCATGAATCTCAAACGGCCCGCCGGTATGCACGCCCTCGGCGGCATTTGCGAGCTCGTCGGCGGGACGGACCGAATCGCCCTCGTCCACGGCAACAGCGACGACACCAGTGCACACCGTGGCCCCATCGCGCTCGGCCGTGAGGATGTCAGTCATGGCCACGTGCTCAAGAATCTGCACGTTGTCCAGCTTGCGGACGGCCTGGAGCAGCTTGGTCGTGATCTCCTTGCCCGTAATGTCGGCATGGAAGGCGATGCGCGGGCGGCTGTGCGCGCCCTCGCGGGTAAAGTCGAGGCCGCCATCGGCCTTGCGCTCAAAGTCCACGCCCATCGCCAGCAGGTCGTTGATGACCGAGCGGCTCGAGCGAATCATAATGTCTACGCTCTCGCGGCGGTTCTCGTAGTGACCGGCGTGCATGGTGTCCTCAAAGAAGGCATCGTAGTCCGAGCCCTCGGGCAGCACGCAGATGCCGCCCTGTGCGAGCATCGAATCGCACTCGTCGACCGCACCCTTGGAGAGCATGATCACGCGCGTGCTCGTCGGCAGATTGAGAGCCGCATACAGGCCCGCCACGCCGCAGCCGGCAATGACGACATCGCACTCCATGTCGGGGTATTGCTTAGTTTCCACAGGAATCCTCTCCCTTGTAATGTGGCATAAGGAATGGTCCCTCATGTCATATTGGCTTAGCGCGCCGCGTACTCGAGCATGCGGTCGAGTGTGAGCTTAGCCTGGTCGGCGGCCTCGTCCGACACGCCAATCTGCACCTCGCTCTCTCCCGTCTCCAGGCAGCGCACGAGCTTTTCGAGCGTGATGAGATCCATGTTGACGCAGGTGGGCTGCACCGCGGGGAAGTAGAACTTTTTGCCGGTGCCCTGGCAGCGGCGCTCGAGCTCGTAGAGCACGCCGCGGACCGTCACGATGATGAACTCGCTGGCGTCCGACTCCTCGGCATACTTGATGATGCCGGCGGTGGAGCCGATGTAGTCGGCCTCGGCCAACACGTCGGCCTTGCACTCGGGGTGCGCCAGTACGAGCGCGTCGGGATGTGCCTCCTGCGCATCGACGATCTGCTCGACGGTGATGATGTGGTGGCGCGGGCAGTAGCCCTTGTTAAGCAGGACATGCTTTTGCGGCACCTGCTCGGCTACGAAGCGACCGAGGTTTTGGTCGGGAATGAACAGGACGTGCTGCTGCGGCAGCTCGGACACGATCTTGACAGCGTTGGAGCTGGTGACGCACACATCACTCCAGCTCTTGATCTCGACCGTCGAGTTGACGTAGCAGACGACAGCCAGGTCGTCGCCGTACTCGGCGCGGGCGGCGTCGACCGTCTCGCGCTTGACCATGTGCGCCATGGGGCAGTCCGCGCCCGGCTCGGGCAGCAGCACGGTCTTGGTGGGGTTGAGCAGCTTGGCGCTCTCGCCCATAAACTCCACGCCGCACAGCACGATAGTCTGCTGCGGCAGGCTCTTGGCGAGCTTTGCCAGGTAGAAGCTGTCGCCGACGTAATCGGCCACAGCCTGGACCTCGGGTGCCACGTAATAGTGTGCCAGGATCACCGCGTCGCGTTTGGTTTTAAGTTGTTGAATGGCCTCGACGAGCTCTGCGGGCACCAATGCCGCGCGCTCCGTTGCCGTCGTTGCCGATGCCAGGCCGGCCGCAATGTCGCGTGCAAGCTCCGATGCATCCATGTTCGCGCTCTGTGCCATCAAGGCCCCTCTCTTTTGGCGAATCTTGGGGCTTTAGTATGACACCTAGGTTTACAGCTGACAAGACAGCTGTAAACCTAGGTGTAAAGTTGAAATAAAGATTCGATCATGCGGCAGGCCCATTTTCGAACTGGCAAACTGAGGATAGCCGAGCTCTCGATAGCGTAGGAGGCATCTTTGGACGGCCGCCGCGCATGGTCGACGGCATGCCCGCCAGGCAATCGCTCGCCGGCGCCAATCCGCTACAGTGGAGCAGCCGCCGGGGTCAGCTGCTTGATATAGGCCCACATGCGCTGCTTGGCCGCTTTGTCGGTCAGCGCCGCCTCAAAGCCATCGAGCGCGAGCACGCGGCGGCCCTGCACATGGGCGATCAGACCAGGCTTGAGCATGGCGGTGTCGAAGTCATCAATCGCCACGAGCATGTCGGCGTAGGTTTCGCGCATGACATCGGCCGCGCTGTTATCGAGCAGCAGCACCGCCTCGGGGTCCAAGGCCTCAAGCGCCTCGCGGAACAGGTCGCACGGCAGGGCCTCACCCACCGCGACCGTCCCGTCGCCCGTGCCGGCAACACTCGCCAGCACACAAAAATCTTCGGGCGCGTAACCGATTGCCCCGAGCGCCTTGCGCAATGCGGCACCATCCGCGCCGGCGGCAAGTTCGCCGCCCGAACGCTCGGCATCATCCAAATCGCCTTTGACCAGTACGATCGGCGAGCACGCGTTGCCCGCGATACGCACGCCACGGGCCGCAAGCGATGCAAGCTCCTGCTCGGCCGCCTGGGCGATGGCTTCTTTTTTCTGGCTTTGTGACGTGGGCATGCGCTCTCCAATCGTTTGCGTGCCCACCATTATATAAAAGAGCAGCCCGCGAGTGGTTGCTTTGCGGGCCGCTGGGTATAAGCACGGTCGTACTGAGTTTTACGCGGCCGAGCCGCGTCGCATCATGGAGGTCACCATGGCTGACATTAAGCAGATTACCCCCGAGAACTTCGATTCCGTCGTTAGCGACAACCTTCCCGTACTGGTTGATTTTTGGGCGCCCTGGTGCGGGCCCTGCCGATCGCTCTCGCCCATCGTTGACGAGGTGGCAGACGAGCTGGCCGGCAAGCTGGCTGTAGCCAAGTGCAACGTCGATGACAATCAGGACCTGGCCATGAAGTTTGGCGTCATGAGCATCCCCACGCTGATTGTCTTTAAGAACGGTGAGGAGGTCGACCGCTCGGTCGGCGCGCTGCCCAAGGCAAGGCTGCAGGCACTGCTGGAGAAGCACCTGTAATACGCTGGTTACATTTTGGCGTCCTGCCGCCGTCCATGAGCGCTTTTGCACCGCTCGCCGGACTTCTGGGTGCACCGCATGCGACCACGGATAGTATGGTAGATACAAACAGCCCCCAGTGAACGGGTGCGGGTCAGACGGACTCGCACCCGTTTTCTTATGCGGTAGCGCCCCGTGCGGGCGTAGTAGAATCTGAACCACTGGATTGCCCCGAGCATAAGGAGATTTCCCATGCATGACGTCGGAATGAACATGAGTCAGCTTGCCATGAGCGTCAAGCAGGTCGACGACACCATCGAGCTCGCCCACGAGTGGAGCCATCAGCTGCTGCATGCGACCGAGAATTTTGACATGGAGCGCATTGGCGCCAAGCTCGAAGCTGCCATGGCCGCACTGCACGAGGCGCATGACGCGCTCGAGGGCTACGAGGAAGCCATCGAGGCTGACCACAACTCCGTCGGCTCCGTAAAGCTGGTGTAGGGTGTCCGAACACGAACACGAGCACGGCTGCGGGCACGACCACCGCAACGGCACGGGCGACGAGGCGAGCTGCCGTTGCGGCGGCGGCTCCGAGCTGGTCCGTTTTTCGGTCACCGCGCCCGATGACCTACTGCGCCGCTTTGACGAGCAGATCGCACGCCGCGGCGACGTGGCCAACCGCTCCGAGGCAGTACGCGATTTGATTCGCGCCTCAATCGCCAAAGAGCAAATGCGCACGCCCGATGAGCACGTTATCGGGTCGCTCACCATGATCTACGACCACCATACCGGCGACCTGACGCGCCGTCTGGACGAAGTGCAGCACGACTACACCGACGAGATCGTATCGACCATGCACGTGCATCTGGATCACCACAACTGTCTGGAGATTCTGGCGCTCAAGGGTCGCGGCGAGCGCGTCTACGAACTGGCCGACCGCCTGCTGGGCCTGCGCGGCGTTAAGCACGGCGAGCTCACCTGCGCCGCCACCAAGCAAAGCCTGGGGCTATAGCGGGATTTCCCGCAGTGCACCTGCCAAAAAGGGACAGGTTTGTTTTGGCAGGTTTAGAAGTTTTACTTACCAAAATAGACCTGTCCCTTTTTGATCGGTTTTGATGAGGGGTGTCGCATGCGGCATGTGCATATTCATGTGACGGGCATTGTGCAGGGCGTTGGCATGCGACCGTTTGTGTATCGCGAGGCCATGGCGCATGGCATTTGCGGCTGGGTGCTCAATGCAGGCGACGGCGTGCACATCGAGGCGCACGCTCCGGCCGATGCGCTCGATACTTTTGTTGCCGCGCTTTCTGAGCATGCGCCTGCGGCAGCCCGCGTAGAGCATGTCGAGGTTGTGGACTTGGCAGTCAACGGTTGGGATGCCGCCAATGAACAGGGTTTTCGCATCGTAGCATCGCAGGACCAGACCGCGCACACGACGCTCGTCTCGCCCGATATCGCCACCTGTGACGACTGCCTGCGCGAACTGTTCGACCCCGCCGACCGACGCTATCACTACCCCTTTATCAACTGCACTAACTGCGGCCCACGCTTTACCATCATCCGATCGCTGCCTTATGACCGAGCGGCCACGTCGATGGATTGCTTTCCCATGTGCCCCGAGTGTGCCGCAGAGTATGGCGACCCGCTTGACCGGCGCTTTCACGCACAGCCCGATGCCTGCTTTGATTGCGGGCCACATATTACCTGGCGCGTGGCAGAGGGCGACATGGAGCTCGAAGGCTCGGGGGCGACGCCAGCCGTCGGCAGCACGCGCGAAACCAGCGATGCCATTATTGACCGCTGTGTCGAGTTGCTGGCCAGCGGCGGTATTGTCGCCATCAAGGGCCTGGGCGGATTCCATCTGGCCTGCAACGCCGCCAACGAGCAGGCAGTGGTCGAGCTGCGCCGTCGCAAGCGCCGCAGCAACAAGCCGCTTGCCGTTATGGTGCGCAGCCTTGCCGATACTGAACGCCTGTACCATGTCGATGATGCCGAGCGCGGCTTGCTAACCGGTAGCATCCGCCCCATCGTGCTATTGCGCCGGCGTGCTGTTGGCGAGGGAGATTCCCCCGACGCCCTTACACTCGCGCCATCCGTCGCGCACGACCTTCCCGAGCTCGGCGTCATGCTCCCCTACACCCCGCTTCAGCATCTGTTGCTTGCCGCGGCAGAAGCCCGCGGTATGCACGCGCTCGTCATGACCAGCGGAAACCTGAGCGAAGAACCCATCGAGACCGACGATGACCTTGCCTGGGAACACCTCGTTGCCGCCGGCATTGCCGATGCGCTGCTCGGTAACGACCGCGCAATTCTGTCGCGCTACGACGACTCTGTGGTACGCGTGGTCGACAGCGCCGTTATGCCCGTTCGCCGCGCTCGCGGATATGCACCCCAGCCGCTGCCGTTGCCGGCGCTCAACGGTGCTCCGCCCTGCGTGCTCGCCTGCGGGCCACAACAAAAGGCAACGATTGCGCTCACGCGTGAAGGGACGAACGGCGAGGCAACCTGTTTTGTGTCGCAGCATATCGGCGATGTTGAAAACGGCGGGACCTTCGATGCCTGGAACGCCGCGCGCACGCGCTTGGAAGATCTCTTTGACTTGGCACCCGCCGCCTTGGCCTGCGATCTACACCCCAGCTATCTATCGAGCCAGTGGGCGCGCGAGCAGGCGCGAAAATGCAATCTGCCGCTCGTTGAGGTGCAGCACCATCATGCGCATATCGCGAGCGTAATGGCCGAGGCTATCGTCGCGGACCAGCTTACAACCGACGCGCGCGTCCTTGGCATCGCCTTTGACGGCACCGGCGCCGGCACCGATGGGACCATTTGGGGCGGCGAGTTTCTTGTTGCAAGCCTTGGCGGCTTTGAACGCGCCGCGCATTTGCGCACCTGGGCGCTCCCCGGCGGGGCGGCCTCCGTGCGCGACGCCCGCCGCAACGCCTTTGCCCTGCTCAGTGAGCTCGGCCTGCTTGAACACCCGGGGACCGATCGGCTCTTGGGCAGCCTAGACGAGCAAACACGTAGCGTGACGGCAACGATGATCGAACGTGGCATCAACAGCCCGCGCACCAGCAGTATGGGTCGCTTGTTTGATGTCGCAGCCGCGATCCTGGGCATTTGCGGCCAAGCGACCTACGAGGGTGAACCCGCCATCGAGCTTGAGGCCGCCGCCTGGCGCGCGCTCGGCGGTAAGACCGTTCGTCTCGACGGCAATCATGCAGGCGTATTCACGTCTGCCGACGACTCCCCCATCTTGGACCCCCAACCGCTCATCGAAGCTCTTCTGAATGGAATCGAGGCAGGCGCGCCGGCCGACAGGCTCGCCCTCGGGTTTCACATCGCCATTACGCACGCTACGACCCACATCGCAAGCGAGATCTGCGCCCGTGAAGGCCTCGACACCGTCGCGCTCTCGGGCGGCGTGTTCATGAACCGACTTTTGCTCCAGCTCCTCACCCGTGAGCTCAAAAGCGTGGGTCTCACTGTCTTGGTTCCCCACTCCGTGCCCGTCAACGACGGCTGCATCGCCTACGGTCAGGCCGCCATCGCTCGCGCTCTCCTCGCACAGACAGCATCGCGATAGGCGTTTTTCCAGCCTGCGCGCCACCGTCTCACAGGTGTAACGCGTTTGCTCGTGACTCCCGCGAGCGCTACCATCAACTGATGGATTATTGAGCGCTCATCCAGCGCAAAGCGTATACAAGGGGAACAATATGTGCCTTGCCGTTCCCGGTAAAGTAGTCAAACGCGACGACGGCCTCAAGGCCACCGTCGACATGATGGGCATCGAGCGCCCCGTGTCGCTGCGACTCGTGCCGACGGCGCAGGTTGGCGACTACATTCTCGTACACGCCGGCTTTGGCATCCAGATTGTCGACGAGCAGGAAGCGCAAGAAACGCTCGAGCTCGTTAATGCCATGTCCGAGCTGGTCGAAGAAGACCAGCTTGCCACCAACCCGGCCGAGGCATACTAGTGGCGGCCGAGCAGCCGGCGCGCTCCGGTATCGACTTCTCGGCATTCCGCGATCCCAAGCTGGCTCGCGAGCTCATCGAGCGCATTCATGAGCTTGTCGGCGACCGCGCCATCAACCTTATGGAAGTCTGCGGCACGCATACTGTGAGCATCGGGCGCTATGGCTTTCGCTCCATTATGCCGGCAGGGCTCAAGCTGCTGAGCGGACCGGGCTGCCCCGTCTGCGTCACCGCCAACCGCGACATCGACCACGCAATCGCGCTCGCCAACATAGACGGCGCCATCATCACCACCTTTGGCGACATGATGCGCGTGCCCGGATCATCCACCTCGCTCGCTGCGCAAAAAGCGGCAGGGCGTGACATTCGCATCGTCTACTCCCCGCTCGACGCGCTCGACATTGCCGAGCAAAACCCTGATCGCCCGGTCATTTTTATGGGCGTGGGCTTTGAGACTACGACGCCCACCATCGCCGCCGCCATCTTGGAGGCCGAGGCGCGCGGGCTTTTGAACTTCTCGGTCTATTGCGCCCACAAGACCACGCCGCCGGCGTTGCGCGCCATCGCCAACGACCCCGAGACCGCCATCGACGGCTTTATCCTGCCGGGCCACGTCGCCACCATCACGGGCTTGGCCCCCTTTGGCTTTTTGGTCGACGAGTTTAAGACTCCAGGCGTGGTAACGGGATTTGAGCCGGTCGACATCTTGCAGGGTATCTGCATGCTGGTCCAGATGGTTGTTGAGGGGCAACCCGCGATCGACAACGCCTACCGTCGCGGCGTCAATGCCGACGGCAATCCTGTGGCGCGCCAGCTGGTCGAGCAGGTATTTGAGCCGTGCGATACCACGTGGCGCGGGCTGGGATCGATTGCGGTTTCGGGACTCGCCATTCGTCCCGAGTTTTCGCACTTTGATGCCAGCATGCGCTTTGACGTGTCCATCGAGCCGACGGTCGAGCCACGCGGGTGCCGCTGCGGCGACGTGCTGCGCGGGGCCATTACGCCGAGCGACTGCCCCCTGTTCGGCCACGCTTGTACGCCCGAGCATCCCGTCGGCCCCTGCATGGTGAGCTCCGAGGGCAGCTGCGCAGCATATTTCCGCTACCGAGGCTAATAGGTTCCGCCGTTCTAACGAACGGCGGACCAGTCGACGCTGCGCCTCACCCATATAATTCCACCCACGATTGGAGTTTTCGATATGTCCCATAGCGTTACCGATAGCACCGTCCTGCTGGGCCACGGCTCCGGCGGACAGATGATGAAGCGCATCATCGATGAGGTCTTTTTGGATGCCTTTGGGTCGCCCGAGCTGCTCGAAGGCAACGACGCCGGCGTCGCCGCGCTGCCCGCGAGCGGGCGCATCGCCATGTCGACCGACAGCTTTGTAGTCTCACCGCAGTTCTTCCCCGGTGGCAACATCGGCCGCCTCGCCGTGTGCGGAACCGTCAACGACGTCGCGACCTCGGGCGCCAACGTGCGCTACCTATCGTGCGGCTTTATCCTCGAAGAGGGCTATCCCATGGATAAGCTCCACCAGATTGTGCAGACGATGGCCGAAACGGCGCACGAAGCGGGCGTGTCCATAATCACGGGCGACACTAAGGTGGTCGAGCGCGGCGGGGCCGACGGCGTCTATATCAATACCGCCGGTGTGGGCGAGGTACCCGCGGGCGTGGCGCTCAGCGGCGCAAACTGCCGGCCCGGCGACGTCATCCTGGTGTCGGGCACACTGGGTGACCACGGCATCGCCATCATGAGTCAGCGCGAGGGTCTGGCGTTTTCGAGCACCATCGAAAGCGATGCCGCGCCGCTCAACCACCTGATTGCCGATGTGCTTTCCGCAGCACCCGACACACGCTGCTTCCGCGACCCCACGCGCGGTGGCCTGGCCTCGACGCTCAACGAGTTTGCGCAGGCCAGCGGCGTTGCCATGGAGGTCGACGAGGATGCCGTGCCCGTGCGTCCCGACGTGCAGGCCGCCTGCGAGATGCTCGGCTACGATGTGCTGCAGGTGGCAAACGAGGGCAAGATGGTTGCCGTCGTGCCGGCCGAACAAGCCGATGCGGCGCTGGCCGCCATGCGCGCCGCCCGCTACGGCGAGAACGCCACGATTATCGGCCGCGTGCTGCCACTTGGATCGGACGCTCGACCCGCCGTGCGCGTACGTACCGGCTGGGGCTCGACCCGCATCCTCGACATGCTCGTAGGAGAGCAGCTGCCGAGAATTTGCTAGGGCGAAACCACACGGTCGGCGCGATGCGGCCTGATACCCCTGGAGATGTTCAGATTCCAAGCACGCCCAACGCGGAAGCCCAGTATTATGGGGTGCGTTTTAAACCCAATGACGGGAGTTTTTATGGCAGCAGCTTTTTCCCATGTGATCTTTGACCTGGACGGCACCATCCTCAACACGCTCGAGGACCTGGCGGCCGCCGGCAACCATACCTGCGAGGCGCACGGCTGGCCCACGTTTGCCGTTGACGAGTACCGCTACAAGGTGGGAAACGGCATGCTCAAGCTGGTTGAGCGCTTTATGCCTGCCGAGTATGCGGGCGACGGCCGCATGTTTGAGCAGACGCTTGCCGAGTTTAGGGCTTACTACGGCGAGCACAAGGAGGACCACACCGCCCCCTATGCCGGCACAATCGAGATGCTCGACCGCCTGCGTGCCGCGGGCGTGCAGCTTGCCGTGCTCACCAACAAGGACCACGTCTCGGCGGCTCCGCTTATCGAGAAGTATTTTGGTTCCGAGCGCTTTGCGCTGGTACAGGGCCGTGTCGATGCGTTTCCGCCCAAGCCCGAAGCACCCGTCACGCTACATGTGATGGAGGAGCTGGGCGCCAATCCGGCAACCACGCTCTATGTGGGCGATTCCAATGTCGATATCCTGACCGGCCACAACGCCGGCCTTAAGAGCGCGGGCGTCAGCTGGGGCTTCCGCGGCCGCGCAGAGCTGGAAGCCGCCGGCGCCGACTACGTGGTGGACACCCAGGGCGAGCTCGCAGCGCTGATCCTGGGCGAGTAACGAGCGACACTGCTTAACGCAGCTGCGACAATTCTTCCGCGCGGAAAGCGCATCCCGTTTTGGAGCTCCGGAATGGGATGCGCTTTCCGTTTGAGGCGCATCAGGGAAACCGCATCCCGTTTCAGAGCAATATTCCGGGTCGCACTTTCCGTAACCCACCCCATCCGGAAACCGCGACCCACTATTCGGCCAAAAACCGGGTCGCGGTTTCCCAAGCACTCGATGCAACGCTGGCACAAGGAATGTCCCCAACTGCCGGCAGAAAAGGAACGTCCCCAAGTGCCGCCTTCGGCAGCGATGGCAACGCCACAGGTACAAGCGCCACTTTAAGCCAGCCAAGGGAACACCGTTGTTTTGGCAACGACAGCGAAAGCCCGCCAGAGCGAGCAAGGTGCCTTGAAACGAGGCGGCATTGACCTTCTGGTCATGCCGCCGAAGTTGAAAGGCAGATTGCCGCTCTGGCGGGCTTGCAGCGTCGAGCAGTTGCGGCGTTTGGTAAAACGCCGCAACGAACTAGCTCAGCATTGCATCCATCATCTCGGAGTTGACGGAGTCGTCGGCAGACCACTCGCCGTCGTCGTTGCAGGTGTACTTGAAGATAACCGTGGTCTTCCTGGGCTCGGTGGCCTTGGTCACATCGACCATAACCTGACCGGCCATCTTGTACAGCTCGTCATCGGAAGGAACCGTGTCAAGCGCAGCGACCTTCTCCTGATACTGGGTGGAGAAGTCCTCGACGATCTTGTTCATAGACTTGCAGGTGATAGAGACCTCGGCGGTCGCGACACCCTTGTCCTCGTCGACCGTCACGTCGCCGATCTTGTAGTCAAAGCCCTCGAGATAGGTCTTGGCATACTCCTTGGGATCGATACCCAGCTGCTCGAACTCGTCGCCCGAAGCCTCCTCCAGACCAGAGAGGAAGTCGTCGCCACCGTTCTTGACCTCGTCAAACTGCGTCGTAAGATCCTCGGTGATGAGCTCCTCAACCGAAGGACCTCCACAGCCGGAAAGCACGACCACGCATGCAACCAAGACGGCCATGAGGGGCGCAAGCAGCAGCTTCTTTTTCATGTTGTTCCTCCCAATGAGCGGCACCGCGCTTCCCGGACGCGGCACACGTTGTAATAAGTAAGCCCATACTATCCACTTATGAACACCCTCGGCAACGCGAAGGCGTGGTCGGTTCGTTTTAGCGTCCGAACGGTTTGCAAGCCCGCCCAACGTACAATAAAACGCTTCCCCGCGATGCAATAAAAAAGGTGGCCGGAAAACCCGACCACCCTTGCACATCCTTTGGATGCCGCAGTTTACTTGCGGACGACCTTAACGATGGCGTCACCGGCGGCGACAGCGGAGTCGGCCTCGACGGTAAGCTCGACATCGGCAAACTCGGCGGTGTTGGACACGGCCACCACGACGCAGTCCTTGTAACCGGCAGCGGCGATCTTGGCGCGGTCGATCTTGAGTATGGGCTGGCCAGCCTTCACAACGTCGTCGGCCTTGACGAAGCCCTCGAAGCCATCGCCGTTCATGTTGACGGTATCGACGCCAACGTGCACCAGAACCTCGATGCCGCTATCGGACTGCAGACCCACGGCGTGACCCATGGTGACGGTCACCTTACCGTCGCAGGGAGCGTAGACCAGATCGTCCTCGGGCCACACGGCACAGCCCTTGCCCAGAACCTCGCCACCAAAGACGGGATCGGGCACGTCGGCCATCTTGATGACCTTGCCCTTGACGGGCGAGCACAGCACGTCGGCGCCGGCAGAAGCAGAGATGGAGGCCGGAGCAGCGGCAGCCGCGGGCTCAGCCTTCTTCTTGAACATATCAAACAGACCCATACGTTTTCTCCTCTTGATTAAGCGCAACGTTGTGCGCATGCCTACGGTAATTATAGTGCCAAATGGTTCAAATGCTAAGGTGGGGACTCGAATCGCGAGCCCTTCTCGGTAGTGCTCGTGGGATGAGCATCTCCTTTGCATCGCGGTTCGATAAGCCGAGTATCGCCCACGCGCGGGACGGGCAGAAGCGGGCACGCCAAACCCGATACTTCTTTTCGCTCTCGAGTCCTGCCGCCGCCTTGTCCCTAACACTTCCTGACACCGACCGAAGCGTGCCAAAATAAACCTGTCCCTTTTTGGTAGGCTTGGCGAGTGTGGATTTTCGGACGCTTAACTAACGAGCGTGGATAATCTCCCACTTTGACTTTGAGGCCGTCACCGAGCCAAAAACGGGAGATTATCCACGTTCATTTTGGATGACCCCCTTGTACCAAGCCGAGTTCCATGGTCAAGTAATAACGACTTCTCATCATTAGATTGTTTACATCAATTCTAATAACTATTTAATCCTTAAACTCGTTATTAGAATTGATATGATTAGCCTAATAACGAGTTTCCGGCACTAAAGATATGGAGGGCGCGATGCAAATCGAGGAGAACGGCCAGGGAACGCTCCGCAATAATCTATCGGGGAAATTGGCTTACTATTCGTTTTTTCCAACGCCCTTGCAATCATTGAGGCAGCTAAACCTCACCGAGGAAACCTATCGCACGCTTTCCGCATGCTCACGAAAGCTTGGAGAGCTTGAAGGCATGCTCTACTTTGTTCCCAATGCCGACATGTATCTGACAATGTACGTGCGCAAAGAAGCACTCCTTTCTTCGCAAATTGAGGGAACCCAGTGCACGTTTGACGACCTACTTAGTCCATCGCAAACACAACTCCATCATAAAGATGTCGCAGACGTCGTGAATTACGTCCGTGCTGTCGACCGCGGCGTAGAACTGCTCAAAAAGATGCCCTTGTGCACGAGACTTCTTAGGCAAGTTCATGCGGTCCTGCTGGACGGAGTGCGCGGAACGGAGAAGAATCCAGGCGAGCTGCGCTCCTCACAAAACTGGATTGGCCCCTCAGGCTGCACCATTGCAACCGCATCGTTTGTCCCTCCAAACATTGAAGATTTGAGTAACACGCTCCAGGACCTCGAACGCTTTATCAATGAGCCTCAAGTCGAAATGGATCCGATTGTGCGGGCGGCGCTCGTCCATTACCAATTTGAAACTGCCCATCCATTCCTAGACGGAAACGGTCGCCTGGGCAGGCTTCTCATTACACTTATGCTCATCAATGATGGCGTTCTTCATTCTTGCTTGTTCTATCCATCGTTCCAGTTCAAGAAAAATCGAAGCGAGTACTACCGGCAACTCACATCCGTAAGGGAGAGAGGCACTTACGAGGAATGGATAGAGTTTTTCTGCAACAGTCTTCTCGAGAGTGCGAAGGACTCGGTAGGGTCTTTAAAAAACCTTGTTGACCTCCATAACCGTTCCACAGCAACCATTACCGAAAATCTCGGAAGGACCGCTGCAAACGGGCAAAGGCTGTTGGGCATTCTTGAAGAGCACCCCATCGTCGACACCGCATTCATCGCTGCCCAACTCGATATCGGCAGGAGTACCGCGAGCTCGCTCGTCAAATCATTTGAAGAATTGGGTATCCTCCGTCCGCTCGACGAGTCAAGACAGAGATACCGGCAGTACGGGTATGAAGAGTATCTTTCGATTCTCAGGGAAGACGCCGAGCCGATTAGATAGGCATCGCAGCCCAGGCAAATTAAAGCGAGCGCGGATAATCTCCCACTTTGAGCCCGCACACAGGCCAAAAACGGGAGATTATCCACGCTCATTCCTGAGTAGTCATTTATGAACGTCCCCAATGACTAGTCCGGCAACGCCGATGTTTCGGCAACGACAGCGAGCGAGCCGCATTCGGAGCAAGACGACGCCGCAGGTAGAGAACGGACAGCGAGCGGGTCGCATTTGAGGCAAGGTGACGTGAAACGAAAGGGCGCTGACCTTCTGGTCGCGCCCTTGAAGTTGAACGTCAGATTGTCCAAATGCGGCCCGCGCAGCGTCGAGCAGTTACGGCGTTTGGTAAAACGCCGTAACTAACGCGCTCCGTACTGCTCGTAGTAGGCGTCGATGGCGGTCTTGAGCTCGTCGTCGATGACAACCTTGCCGTCGATCTCGTGGTTGTAGAGGGTCTCGACGACCTCAGCCATGGAGACGATGCTCGCGACGGGGAAACCGTACTTGGCCTCGATCTCCTTCTGCGCGGTGGTCACACCGCCCTTGCCGACCTCCATGCGGTTGAGGGACACGATCAGGCCCTTGATCTCGACATCGGCAGCAGCCTTGACCTTGGGATAGGTCTCGTCGATGGACTTGCCGCTGGTGGTAACGTCCTCGACCATGACCACACGGTCGCCGTCCTTGGGCTCATAACCCAGCAGGTTGCCCTTATCGGCACCGTGGTCCTTGGCCTCCTTGCGGTCGCAGCAGTACTTGACCTCCTTGCCGTACAGCTCGTGGTAGGCAATTGCGGTCACGACGGCCAGCGGAATACCCTTGTAGGCCGGTCCAAACAGCACATCAAAGTCGTCGCCAAAGTTATCGTGGATGGCCTGGGCGTAATACTCGCCCAGCTTCTTGAGCTGATAGCCCGTCACGTAAGCGCCGGCGTTCATAAAGAACGGGGACTGACGGCCGCTCTTGAGCGTAAAGCTGCCGAACTTAAGGACGTCGGACTCGACCATAAACTTGATGAACTCTTGCTTGTAAGCCTCCATGCGGGCTCCTCTCGTAATCGCGTACGTGCCTTCCAGTTTAGCGCAGGCGAAGCGTCGATGCGGGCGCGCTTTGGGGCCACGGCATTCTGTAAAGGCTTTGTCAGGGGGAATGGTTTTCCGAACAATGGGGTTGACATGTCAAACCCCCTCATCAAGAATACGGGCGGATTAAAAAGGGGTACGAGATACCCAAAGCGCGCTGCGCTCAGCCTTTAGGAGGTGTGCCATGGAAGGCAGTCCTAGTCGAAAAACCTGCATGTCGCCCTCGGCACGCCGCGAGGACTCCGCACACGCATAAACGCCACCGGCAGATCGCCAAAACCACCGCAAAGGCGCGCTGCACCCTTTGTGGGCTCAAGAGCTTGACGTGAGCGACATCTAGGTTTTTTGAAGCAAATACGACACGTACGCTAACTCCCCTCAACAAGGAGGACCCTATGCTGATGCTCAAAACCGTCACGGTACTCGAAGCCATCTCCAAGCGCCGCCGCACGGCGCGCCCTGCCGCTCATACCGGCCTGTCCAAGAACACCATATTCGCCGCCACCCATAGTGCCGAGGACGCCCTCGTACTGCTTGACGCCACGGCAAACGGCCTCACCGTCGAGCAGGCAACTGAGCGCCTGAACGCCGTCGGCCCCAACACCATCGAGGCAACGACCAAAACGCTCGCCCGCCGCATCGCCGACGCGTTCATCGATCCCTTCGCCGGCATCCTCGCCGCGCTCGCACTGGTCTCGCTCTACATCGACGTGCTCGCCGTGCCCGAACCGCAGCGCGACCCCTCCACGGTCATCGTCATCGGCACCATGCTGCTGGTATCGGGCGGCATGAAGTTTATCCAGGAAGCCCGCAGCGGCAATGCGGCCGAGGCCCTCAAGGACCTGGTCTCCAACACTTGCACCGCCCTGCGCGACGGCGAGCGCATCGAGATCCCCTTCGACGAGCTCGTCCCCGGCGATGTAATCCGTCTCTCTGCCGGCGATATGGTGCCGGCAGATGCCCGCATCATCACCGCGCGCGACCTGTTTGTGATCGAGTCCGCACTCACCGGCGAGAGCGAGGCCGTCGAGAAGACCACCGCCGTCACCGTCGTCGAGGGCGCCGACGGCTCCGCACTGCCACTCTCTGCCTGCAAGAACATCGTCTTTACCGGCACCTCCGTGCAAAACGGCGCCGCCATGGCGCTTGTCGTTGCCACCGGCTCGGACACCTACCTGGGCGGCATCGCCAAGATGCTCAACGGGCGCGGCGAAAAGAGCGCGTTTGACCGCGGCGTCTCGAGCGTCTCCATGCTGCTGGTGCGCCTGATGCTCGTTATGGCGCCGGCCGTCTTTGCCATCAACGCCGCCACCAAGGGCAACGTCATCGACGCGCTGCTGTTCGCCACGAGCGTGGCCGTGGGCATCACGCCGCAGATGCTTCCCGTCATCGTGACCACGAGCCTGTCGCAGGGCGCCAAGGACCTCGCCCGTCGCCAGGTTATCGTCAAGGAGCTGCCGGCGATTCAAAACCTCGGAGCGATGGACGTCCTGTGCTGCGACAAGACCGGCACCCTCACCGAAGACCGCATCGTGCTCGAGCGCTACCTCAACACCGATGGCAACGAGGACGCGCGCGTGCTGCGCCATGCGTTTTTGAACAGCTTCTTCCAGACCGGCCTCAAAAATCTTATCGACCTGGCCGTAATCGACCGTGCCGATGTGACGCCCTCGACCGTCGCACCCGATTCCATGCTGGGCCAGAGCCTGCGCGACCGCTACACCAAGGTCGACGAGGTTCCCTTCGATTTCTCGCGCCGTCGCCTGAGCGTAGTTGTCGCCGACGCCCAAGGCAAAACCCAGATGGTTACCAAGGGCGCTGCCGAGGAAATGCTCGAGATCTGCTCCTTTGTCGAGATCGATGGCATCGCTCAGCCGCTCACCGACGAGAAGCTCGCCCAGATTCGCAAGCAGATCGCCGGACTTAACGCCGAGGGCCTACGCGTAATTGCCGTGGCGCAGAAGACCAATCCGCGCTGCGTGGGCGAGTTTGGCATCGCCGACGAGTGCGACATGGTGCTGATGGGCTTTTTGGCCTTCCTCGATCCGCCCAAAGCAAGTGCCGCGGGCGCCGTCGCCACCCTCGAGGCCAAGGGCGTGGCGGTCAAGGTCCTAACCGGCGACAACGACCGCGTCGCCGCCACCGTCTGCGAGCAGATTGGTATCGATGCGAGCAACGTCTTGCTCGGCTCCGAGATCGATGCGCTCGATGACGCCGAACTTGCCAAGCGCGCCGAGAAAACCCACCTCTTCGCCAAGCTCTCGCCGCTGCAGAAGGCGCGCCTGGTACGTGTCATGCGCGAGATGCTCGGCCACACCGTGGGCTTTATGGGCGACGGCATCAACGACGCCGCCGCCATGCGTGCGAGCGATTGCGGCATCTCGGTCGATTCGGCCGTCGATATTGCCAAGGAATCCGCCGATATCATCTTGCTTCAGAAGGACCTGGGCGTGCTCGAGCGCGGCATCATCGAAGGCCGCCGCACTTACGGCAACCTGCTCAAGTACCTCAAGACCACGGTGAGCTCCAACTTTGGCAATGTGCTGTCCGTGACCGTCGCGAGCCTGTTCTTGCCGTTTTTGCCCATGAGCGCCCTGCAGCTGGTACTGCTGTCGCTGGTCTACGAGATTGTGTGCATCGCACTGCCGTGGGACACCGTCGATGACGCCTGGACTGCCCGCCCGCGTGCCTGGGACGCCGCATCCATCAAGGGCTTTATGCTCGAGCTGGGCCCCGTGAGCTCGCTGTTTGACATCGTGACCTTCGCCGCGCTCTTCTTTGTCGTGTGCCCCGCCGCCGTGGACGCAAGCTGGTCCGAGCTTGCCGCCGCGGGCGACGTCGCGGGTATGGCGACCTTTGCTGCGCTCTTCCAGAGCGGCTGGTTTGTCGAGTCCATGTGGTCGCAGACACTCGTGGTCCACATGTTGCGCTCCCCGCATCTGCCGAGCCCGCGCGACCACGCCGCGCCCGCATTGTGCGTTCTTACCGTGCTGGGCCTGGCGCTCGTCACCTGGCTGCCGGCAAGCCCCATCGCCGATGTGCTCGGCCTCATGCCGCTGCCCACGAGCTTTTTTGGGCTGCTCATTGGCATCGTTACCGCCTATATCGCGCTCACCCAGCTGGCAAAGTGCCGCTACATTGCCCGCCACGGCGAGCTGCTGTAGCAAGTAGACGGAAAACACCCTGCCAGCTGCCGTTGCCACTACCACAGCTGCCAACGCCGCTGCCGCTGCCTCTGCCGCCGCCGCAGTCTATCCCCCCAGCAGTTGCGGTGAAATAGTTCCTGTTTAAAGCCCCGTGACTTTAATTTAGGGACTATTCCACCGCAACTTATTGGGAGATTAGCTAGTCCTTGGGTGTCCAGGACCAGAAAAAGTTGATGAGGGCCACGCGCGAGGCGGTACCGGCCTTTTTGTTGATCGAGGAAATGTGGCGATAGAGCGTGGAGCGCGAAAGAATGAGCGTTGTGGCGATGTCCTGAACGCTCTGGTCCGAAACGACCAAGACCTCAAGAATATCGCGCTCGCGCTCTGTAAGCCCAAAGGTGGCGACGAAGGCATCAAGGCGTTCATCGGACGTGAGCTCCGCTGTCTCCACGGGCTCGGGGTCGGAGCATGTGGGCGCAAGATCCCCACCAAGATCGTCGGTGGCAAGCGGCAGTCCGTCCCGCATCGCGGCATCATCGGCTCGTTGCCCCAACTGCCCCAGCAGCGTAATCGCAATGCCCACAAACATCACGAGCGCCGCACCGACCGCAACCAGCACATTTTGACTCGAGATAATCGCCACTGCCGGCGCCGTCACGAACATCGAGCACACGTTGTTGACGACGCGACCCATGCACGGCCAAAAATATGACCAGCGCGCATAGAGCGAGACGGCGGCATATTTTGTGGTAAAGAACACCACGAAAAAGCCCGAGCCCAGATAAAAGATGATCGTGGCAGCAAGCTCGTTGCCGCCATTGCCATCGACGATGAGCACAAAGAACGAAAGCGTGGACAGTATGGCGGCACATGTCATGCCGATATTCATATACGAGCGGCCGTGCAGGTCAAATAGTGCGCCAGCGACCAACGAGCTCACGACAAGCAGCAGGCGCGGCCAATCGCCCAAATCGACGGCTCCGACAGCATGCAGGGTCGTGAAGCCCGCGTTGAGAGCGGCGAATACGCCGGAAAGATACGCCGTCGCCACGGTCAGGCGAACTACGGCGCGACGGAATGCCGCCTTTGCCTCGGGATCGTCATGCCACTTGGCGCCATATTCCAGAGCATCTACCGAAAGCCCGGCAGCACTGGGTTCAAAGTTGGGATTGGACTCGTCGCGCAGCTTGGCGCGTCGGGCACCGTGGAGCAACGCCACCTGCGCGATCGCGCAGACGACCAGAACAGCCTGCTGAGGAATGCCGGCAGGCATCACCATGTGGTTGAGCACCTGCACCAGAACGCCCATGGCGTAGGAAAGTGCAGCCGCACGCGCCAAGCAGGGCGTCCGTGCAAAGCGCCGCGCAAAGTTTGCATGGGCAGTCGATCCGCAGTAGCCCAGCGCGCAGCACGCCACCAAACCGCCGGCAATTACCACCTCAACCTGAACCGCCATAATCAACAGCAGCAATGCCGCCACCAGCAAAACGCCCGTGACGTCACTCGTTGCGTCGATAGCATGGGGACGGCGATAGTACAGAATGGGACGCACAAAAAAGCCAATCACGCTCGCGCCGATGACAAGGCTCTCATAAATAACGACCTCGTTCGGAGACACGAACTCGGCCATGCGCACATCAAAAAGATACTCGCACGCCAAAAACGTGAAGAAGAACAGCGCCAGGCATATAATCTCCCGAATGCCCCGACGCAAATATGCGGTTGTGTCTCCCATGCCCCTCATGGTTAACCCCCAGTCGCTCAATTGTCTGGAAATCTATTTTAATAAAGAACCGGTCTCAATATCGAAGCCAGGCTCGAAATGCTGCCAATTCGACCCCAGCCGTCCACATCACGCCGCGATTTTGAGCCGCATGGACCAGAAGGGACACGCGCGATCTCTAGCTTGGCCAGGAGTGTCTCCAACTACCACTCATTTAAGTACGTCCCCAATGAGTGGCCCAATGAGTGGCCGAAGGGTGTCCCCGGCGACTAGTCGTTTAAGAACGTCCCCAACGACTAATCAAAAATGGGCCATGTGTCCCAGTTGTGGAGACTCCTTGAGCCGTCTGGGTATCGCGAAGGATCGCGCACTCCCCCATCATCAAAAGTGACACACGCTACCAGTTGATGGGAGGCAGCCATGGGCTTCTTTGACAAGATGTTCGAGAAGAAAGAGTGCGCGATTTGCGGTACCGAGCTGGGACTTTTGGGCAAGACCAAGATCAGCGAAGGCTACCTGTGCAAGGAGTGCGCCGGCAAGCTATCCCCCTTCTTCCACGCCTATCGCTCCAGCACCGCGGACGACATCCGCGAGCAGCTCGCCTACCGCGGGGCCAATGCCGAGCGCCTGGCCTCGTTCAACCCCACGCGCACGCTCTCTGCCGGGCGCACCAACATCATGCTCGACGAAGACGCGGGCCTGCTGATCATTACCTCGCAGAGCCGCTGGCGCGACGCCAACCCCGACATTATCGAGTTCTCGCAGGTACTCGGCTGCGATATGGATATCGACGAGCATCGCACCGAGATTTATCGCGAGACCAAGGACGACGAGCGCGAGAGCTACAACCCGCCGCGCTACGACCTGGATTACGACTTTAATCTGACCATCCACGTCAACACGCCGTACTTTACCGAGATCAACCTGCGCGTGAACGACTCCACCATCGAGCAGCGCGGATCCATCGAATATCGCGAGGCCAAGCGCCAGGCAACCGAAGTCCGCGATGCGCTGGTGCAGCTGCGTCAGGAGACACGCGACAGCGTCGTGGCCGCCAAGGCCCCCAAGACCGCGGTGACCTGCCCCTTCTGCGGAGCCACCACCATTCCCGATGCCTGTGGGCGCTGCGAATACTGCGGCGGCGCCATCGGCGCATAGCCTCCGGCAGCGAAAGGACCGATCATGGCCTTCGAGAGCGTTAACTATCAGTGCCCTGCCTGCGGTGGCCCCTTGCATTTTGCCAGCGCCGAGCAAAAGCTCGTCTGCGACTACTGTGACTCGCGCTTTGAAGTCGAAGAAGTCGAGGCCCTCTATCGCGAGCGCCAGGACAAGGCAGATGCCAAAGCCGATGCCGCAGCCGCGGCCCCCAAGCCTGCTGTCGACGATGCCGTGCAGGAGCTGGCCCAAAACGCCGGCTACATCTGCTCGTCGTGCGGCGCCGAGCTCGTGTCCGACGGCACCGTCGCCGTCACCACCTGCCCGTACTGCGGCAACTCCGCCGTAGCGCCCGGTCAGCTTTCGGGCGACTTCTCGCCCGACCTGGTGATTCCATTTAAGCTCGGGCGCGATGACGTCACGGCCGCACTCAAGGAACACTACAAGGGCAAGATCTTGCTGCCCAAGAGCTTTGTCACCGGCAACCACATCGACGAGGTCCAAGGTGTCTACGTGCCGTTTTGGCTCTACGGTGCCCGCGTTGACGGCGAAGTGTACTTTGACGCGACCAACGAGACCGTGACCGAGGAATCCGACCGCACCGTCACGACCACCGACCACTACGATGCCTATCGCAAGGGCAATATCTCGTTTAAGCGCGTGCCCGTCGACGGATCGTCCAAGATGCCCGACGGCCACATGGACGCCATCGAGCCGTTTGACTACGACGCACTGCGTCCGTTCTCGGTCGCATATATGCCCGGCTACATCGCCAACCGTTACGACGAGGACTGCGAGACCTGCAAGGCGCGCGCCGAGCGCCGTATGGAAGAAAGCACGATCTCGGCCCTGCGCGAGACCGTCGTCGACGAATACGACGATGCCACGGTCGAAAGCAAGCAGCTCGACTACACCTGGGAAGACAGCGACTACGCCCTGTTCCCCGTCTGGATGCTCTCCACCTCGTGGAACGGCAAGAGCTACCTGTTTGCCATGAACGGCCAGACCGGCCGCTTGGTCGGCGAGCTCCCCTGCTCCAAGCCCAAGCTCGCCATCGCCTCGGTGCTGTTCTTCGTGATCGGATTTATCCTCTCCCAGATTCTCTTTATGGGGGAATACGCCTTCGATCCGGATTACCTCACCTTTGATATCGAGGGCATCCTCATCAACGTCATCGCGCCGCTGATCATCGTGATTATCGGAGACGTGCTACTGGTAAGCCAGCTCAAGACGGCCAACGAAGCAACCCATGCCGATGAGTATTGTGGCGAGCTCGACCTGACCGAGAAGCACGACACCTTCAGCCACACCGAGACCACCGTTGTCATGAAAGACGACAAGGACGACTAAGCAATCCAACCAATACCACCCGGCCTTTGACGAGAAAGGAAGATCACCATGGGACTCTTGAAAGCTGGATTGGGAGCTGCCGGCGGCGTCATGGCCGACCAGTGGAAGGAATTTATCTACTGCGAATCGATGCCTGCTGACGTCTTGGCCTGCAAGGGCAGCAAACGCACCGGTGGCCGCAGCTCCAACACGCGCGGCGAGGACAACGTCATCTCCAACGGCTCCGTCATCGCCGTCAACGACGGCCAGGGCATGCTCGTGGTGCAAAACGGCAAGATCATCGAAGTCGCGCTGGAGCCCGGCGAGTTCGTCTTCGATACCGGCAGCGAGCCGAGCGTCTTTAGCGGCAACCTGGGCGATTCCATCAAGGAGACCTTCGCCAATATCGGCAGCCGCTTTACCTTTGGCGGCGACGCGGGCAAGGACCAGCGCGTCTACTTCATCAACACCAAGGAAATCATCGGCAACAAGTACGGCACCGCCTCGCCCGTGCCCTTCCGCGTGGTCGATAACAACATTGGCCTGGACGTCGACATCTCCGTGCGCTGCAACGGCGAGTATTCGTACCGCATCACCAACCCGCTGCTGTTCTACACCAACGTATGCGGCAACGTGACCGATAGTTACACGCGCGACAAGATCGACAGCCAGCTTAAGTCCGAGCTGCTCACCGCCCTGCAGCCCGCCTTTGCCAAGATCTCGGAGATGGGCATCCGCTACAGCGCCATCCCCGGCCACACCACCGAGCTCGCCCGCGCGCTCAACGAGGTCCTCTCTGCCGACTGGCGCGACCTGCGCGGCGTCGAGATCGTGAGTTTTGGCGTCAACTCCATCGCCGCCTCGCAAGAAGACGAGCAGATGATCAAGGACCTACAGAAGGCCGCAGTCATGCGCGATCCCACCATGGCGGCCGCCAACATCGCCAGCGCCCAGAGCGACGCGATGCGCGCGGCAGCGGCCAACCCCAACGGCGCGATGGCAGGCTTTATGGGCATGGGCATGGCAGGTGGCATGGGCGGCACGAACGCTAGCCAGCTGTTCGCCGCCGGTCAGGCACAGCAGCAGGCCGCCCCGCAGCCGGCTCCGGCTCCCGCACCCGCCCCGGCACCCGCTGCCGCACCTGCGGCCGGCGCATGGACCTGCAGCTGCGGCGCCACCAACACCGGCAAGTTCTGCTCCGAGTGCGGCAGCCCCGCACCCGCCCCGGCACCGGCCAAGTGGTTCTGCCCCAACTGCGGTAGCGAAAACGGCGGCAAGTTCTGCAGCAACTGCGGAACGCCCAGGCCCTAGCCCTTCTATCTGGTAATTGGCGGGGGTTCCGCCACCCCCGCATTTGCTTCTATGGGTTTCGTTCGATAAAGGAGGACACCATGAAGACAACGTTCAAAAAGTCCGTACTCGCATTTCTGACATGCGTCCTGGCGCTCGCCTTTGCCCTGACGGGCTGCGGCGGCGGCAAAGACCCCAAGGCCAACTTCGTCGGCAGCTGGCAGTACTCGGGTGGAACCTTGGACGGCGAAGAGCTCACCGATGAGTACATGGATATGCTCAAGGAATGGGGCCTCAACTGTATCCTGATCCTCGACGAAGACGGCACGGGCGTCCTCGACATGTTCCTTGAGGTCGCCGACCTGAAATGGGAGGCCAAGGACGCCACCACCGTAACGATTACCGCCGAAGATGAGTCGCACGACCTGAAGCTCAAGGACGACAAGCTCGTCCTCGAGGTGGAAGGCGACAAGCTTATCTTTACGAAGTCCGACAAGGATCTGTCCGGTACGGTGAAGAAGGATCGCGAGGCGGCCGAGAAGGAAGAGGAGATCGATGAGGCCGTCGAAGACGACGATGTCCAGAGTGTCGAAATCTCCCCCGCCGTCACCGTCGCCGATGACGACCTGTGCACCATCACCATCACCGAGAAGTTCAAGGACGACTGGGGCGACATTGGCTTTGTCGTCAACATCACCAACAAGAGCGACAAGGACCTGACCTTCTACGCTCCTTCCGGCAAGACCAACGTCAACGGCACCATGAAGGAACCCTGGTTCTCGGCTCACCTGATGCCCGGCACCAACGCCACCGAGGAATTCACGTTCTCGAGCGGCGAGCTTGACAGCCTTGACGACCTGGTCAATACGACCATCGGCATCGATGCCTACCTGACCGATTCCTACGAAGACGTCGCCTCCTACAGCGCAACCATCGCGTAACGGCAGACACCGACAGCCGCGGATTGGCGGACACATCCGCGCACATGCCAGACGGGGCCGCAGGAGTTGATCCTGCGGCCCCGCCACTTTATGCCGATGCGTAGCGAGCGCTAGCGCTCCATGTTGGGAACGATGCTACCCTCCGTTACTGCGCGCACGGCCAAGCGCATGATGTTGTCGTAGCCGGTCTTATTGAGAATCTCCGAGATGCGGCGTTTGATGGTGCCCTCGCTCATAAACAGCTCGGCCGCGATCTCGCGGCGGCTCTTACCCTCGCAGGCAAGGCGCAAGATCGACAGCTCGACATCGTCGAGGGCCGCCGTGCCCGAGAAGATGCTCTCGGGCGGCTTGGGAAACGTGCAGTAACCCGCCAGCGTGGAGCGCATCACGGCGAAAAGCTCGTCGATACCGACGTTCTTGTACACAAAGCTGTCGACGCCCGCCTCGCGCGCCTGGTCCACAAAGGTGATTTCGGGCATACCCGTCATGATAATGACGCGGCACTCGGGCAGTTGTTCTTTGATGCGCGCCGCCGCCACGATGCCGTTGGAATCATGCTCGGTGCATACGTCCATCAGTATCATGTCCGGGCGCTCCTTGAGCGCGACACCCAAGGCCTCGGAAGCATCGGCAATGGCGGAAACAACGGTCATATCGGGCTGGTCGCCAACGGAGCGCGCCAGGCTCTCGCGCAAGATAGCCTGGTCTTCGACGATTAACACGCGAATCATGAACTTCTCCTTTGGGCCGTGGCGCTGGAGGCGAGCGGGATGGACACCGTAAGCGTGAAGGGCGGGGCGGTGTGGACTTCCAGGCTGCCGCCCAGATTCTGTGCGACATGCCTCATACCTGGGATACCCGTTCCCTCGCGATACGATACGGGTGCAGGCGCGCCGTCGTTAGAAACGACCATCCGCGCGACAGCGCCGTCTTCCGACGTCTCCTGCCACAGACGCACGTGGACCTGATGGGCCTGTGCATGCTTGGTGGCATTGGTCGAGGCCTCGCGGATAATCTGCAGAAAGGCTGCGGCGACACGCGCGTCGCTTGGCAGCTCGCCCTCCACATCGATCTGCACGCTCACCAGGCCAAAGGCATGGACGATATCGCCCAGTTGCTCTGCCGGTTCGGTGTCGCCTCCGCTGCGCAGATCGGCAGCGATTGAGCGCAGCAGCGGGTCGATCTGTTCGAGTGACTCATCGTCCAGGCGCCCCTCCTCCAGATAACGATGGAGGATGGACAGGCGCTGCCCGATCACGTCGTGCACGCGAGCGCACATACGCAGATAGGCCGCATTGTCAGCAACTTTTTTGACTTCTTCGATCTGGGCTTGGAGCTCTTGGCCCGCAAGCTCAAGCAGGTGGTTTGCTTGCGCCAAGCGGTCGTGGGCATGCGCATACTCCGTCACGTCCAGGCCGATAATGCGCTCAAAGAGGCGGCCCGAAACCATAACGTCGTCGTGCACAAATAGGCGAATCTCGGCGGGAGAAATCTCGATCACCGCACGAGCCTCACCAAAGCGGTCCAAGTTAATCCGCACGCGGTCCCTACTGCTTTCGGGCATTTGCATGCTGAGCTTGCGAAGGCCATTCCACGTACCGCTCATATCGCCCAGGTCGGTGGGCATATGAAGCTCCACGAGGTTTTTGCGCATGCAGCGGTTCATGAGCAGCGGGCGACCCTTCGGGTCCAGATACAGGATGCCCACGGGGATCACGTTGATGGTTTCGATCGTCGAGAACGCGGTGATATCCTCCTGGCGGTTGCGAACGTCCATCAAGAGCGCCGCAACGGAACGGAACAGGAAGAACGCTCCCTCTACGATAAGGACCACGGTCCACACCGGCCCCATGGCATAGACCACCGGCGGCGTCACAGCGGCAACGAGCAGCAGCTCGGCCAACATGACGGGGCGACGATAGTGCACCATAAGCACCACGCCGTAGAAAAAGATCGCGGCATTGAGCCATAGCGCTCCGCCCATTGCCCTGGCGCAAACGTCAAGCGGCGCCACCAAATACGAGCCAGACGACGCGAACAGGACGACAGCCGAGATAATCAGATGGATGACCAGGCTCGACTCGTAGGCGCAAATCACCTTGCGGTTGTAGGACGAACGACGCGATGCGATGAGCGGAACGTGAATGGTCTGCAGGCACGCCGCCAGGGCAAAGACGACGTCAAGCGCGACGATCTGGGGAAGGATAAGTGGAATCTGCATCGTCACTCACCCGCCCGCGGCATCAAGACAATCATGCGCAACTGGCCGGGCTCGCCCTCAAGGCGATATGCCACGTTGCGCCCCTGCAGTGCGCTCTCGAGTTCGCGCGCGGCCGGCGTCTGCGACAAGTCTTCCTCGTCGTCGGAAAAGAGCGTGGCACGCAGCTCCACGCTGCACCGGTCATGGTCGCTCAGGTGATACATGAGCGCCGGATGGTCGGTGGTGTAGGCGAAGAACGCAAAATCGTACACGCAGTCATACAGCGCGCTTACTGTGCTGGCGTGCATCGGGCGTCGTATGGCGATAATCGAGGCGCAGTCGACATCGATGGTGCGCAGGTCACTTGCCAGCTCGTTGGCGATCAGCTGGATGCGATCGCGGTCAAAACCGCTCTCCCCGTGTTGCGCCAAGGTGAGAGAGCCCTTGCGCTTGCAATAGGCAACGAGCATCTTGGCGCACTGCAGCATGCGGTAACGCTCGTGCGAAAACGCCTCGTCGGTCAACGGCGGCAGCGAGCTCAGCAGGTCGTACATCTCTTCGAGCGCGCGGGCAAGCGCCTGGTCCACGTCTTGGACCAGCAAGGCCTCGGCCTCTTGGTCTGCCAGATGCGTCTTAAGGTCGTAGTCGGCCGTGAGCAGTTCGTTTTGGCGCTGCAGCTCCATGCGACGATGCGCCAGCTCGCGGTTGAGCTCGTTGAGTTCCGACACGTCCTGGGCAAGCAGGGCCGATCCGCCCAACAGCGGAAAGGCGCGATACATCACATCGGGATCAGGCGCCACGGCAAAGGCGTGGGCATGCCCATGCTCCTGGGCCCGCAGCTCCTCGCGTACGCCCTCTGGCGTTGGCTTTGACACCGGCGTGGCATAGACTTCCCGCAGGTCGCGCGTTAGAACTTTGAGGTCGAGCGGCAAGGTGTCGAAGATGCCGGCGATATCGTGATACGACGGGATGACGCCACAATCGAGGCAGATCTCCATCGTCACCACGCACAGCACGCAGTAGACGAGCGAAAAGTTGAGTTTCCACGCCCAAGGCATGCGCAGGGCGTATGAGATGGCAAAGAACGCGCCGCCCAGCAGCACGAGTGCCGCCGTGCCCGAAAAGCGCTGAATACGATAGGACGAGGACCGACCCACCAAAATGAAGAAGGCGACAAAGTTAAAGGCCGTCCACACTAAGACGGCGAAATAGCCCCAGCCGTACGTGTAGTCGTTACTCCAGGTGTCGCTTGCGCGGTCAAAGTGGAATACCTGCCGGTGGAAATCGTTGGTGAGCACAAATCCGATAAGCAGGATGGCCACAATCCACAGAATGCCGCGGTAACGGCGGCCCGTACGATGTTGCTCCAGGCCCGCCAGACGCAGGCCGCAGAGTTGGTAGAGCAGCGGAACGAGCGTCATAGGCACGTAGTACAGGTACCACAGCACGGTGGCATAATACGGTGTGAACGACTTGTACTTGAGGATGACCTCGATCATCCATAGGGCGCAGATGGTGGCGATGGCCACAAGGCGCCGACGCAACACATAGTCCAAACAGCGTAGGTAAACCAGCACGCCCCAGATTGAAAAAGCGATTGCAGCGACAAGCAGCGGAATCGAGCTCGAGTGAACGAGCGCATCCACGACCTCTTCGGACACCTCGCTATAGACGGGTGCGGTGTTGGAAAGCTTGGGGTCGGAGGCGAACAGCGCCGGCAAGGCAGCCAATAGTATAAGGAACAGCGCAGTGATGGCGCCGGCGATAGCGAAGACGCGGTGGCGGTATACACGATGCGTTATGCCAACAAGGAATCGCGGCATGGCGAAGAGCGTGCCGCCCCTAGGATCCGCCACGGGTGCGGATCGGGCGGCCGCGTGGCCGATATGTCGCTCGCGGGTACCCATAGTGCTTTTAGTGTACCGACAGGCAGGCTCAAAAAGCGGGCCACATGTCCCAAAATCCGCAGACGGCAAGGCGCCCGGCAGCCTCCCCCGTCTGGCACTTCCCGATATCCGCCCGCCCCAAACCACCGCAAAGGGGACAGGCACCTTTGTGGTGGTTTGGGGCGATGCGCTAGTCCACGGTGATGTCGAGGTTTTTGCCGATGAGGCCTACGTAGCCGCCCTCGGCTGCCTTGGGGCTGTCAGCATGACAGAGAACCCACTTGTCGGCCTTCCAGTAGCAGTAGCCGTCACCGGCGGCAGGCATGTCGGCTGCAGCCTCGGGACGCGGGCCGTTGGTGCCGGCGGGCAGCGCCACCATCACCTGGAAGCCGCCGTCGTCGACCATGCAGGGCGTGTAGTGAAGCGTGGTGTTGAAAACCTCAACAAGCGTGCCGGCCGGCACGCGGAACGCCTTGACGCACGCGGTATCGAGCTTGCCGTCCTCGATCTCCCAGCGATGCGCCACGAGCAGGATAAAGTCGCGGGCGCCCAGGTTGAACTCGCTCGCGCGGTGGTACTCCAGGCAGTTGAGACGCGTGTTGTGGCCGTTGCACCAGCCCAGCTGGAAGGGACGACCGCCAAACATGAGAAAGCCCAGCTTATCGGCATCCATGACACCCTCGAGCTCGGGCGCGGAGGCCACATACTTGCTGCCCTCGGGGATGGGCGTGGAGGCAAGTGCCTCGAGCACGGGCGACGTAAGCTCGGACGGAACGTTATCCCAAACGTTGCCATAGGATTTGAACTCGGGATCGTTGACAGAGTAGATATGCATGTTCACTCCTGTTCGTAAATGTGACTATACGAACATTCTAGAACAAACATGAGCGATTTTGAACGCTCGCCCCGACCAATCAACAAAAAGGCGCCCCCGCATAAGCGAAGGCGCCCAATGCGCGCGTTTTGGACGATAAAGCCCTTATGCCTGCTGATAGTGCAGGTGCTTCTCGTCGATATCGGCCAGGTCGCGGTCGAGGTAGCGGCGCGCGAGCCAGTTAGCCATGGGAAGGTTCTGGTCCAGGTAGTTGCCGCACTCCTCGGGAGCGGCACCGGGGACATCGCCCTCAAAGTCGGCGACAAACTCGAACAGCTCACGCACGAGCGGCAGGATCTCCTCGCTCGTCACCTCGCCAAATACGACGAGGTAAAAGCCCGTGCGGCAGCCCATGGGGCCAAAGTAGACAATGCGGCCCGACCACTCGGCATGATTGCGAAGGAACGTCGCGCCCAGGTGCTCGATGGTGTGGCACTCGGCCGTGTTCATGACCGGCTCCTTGTTGGGCGTGGTCAGGCGCAGGTCAAAGGTGGTGACGGCGGCCCCGGTCGCCGGATCGCGGTCGATGCGGCTCACATACACGCCGGGCTCAAGCAACAGATGGTCAACGGAAAAGCTCGCAATGCGCTCCATGGCAGATCCTCTCGGTAGTCAATTTGGGACGGGCTCTTTTAGCTGGTTCGAATGGTCGCACCAATCATAACAGTCAAAAAAGCCCCGTCCCAAAAAGACAACTTAGCCCAGGACGCGGGCCATACGCGTCTTGAACTCGGACAGGAAGCGCGGAGCATCCACGGTCAGTGCCACAAGCGTGCTCTTGTCCGGATCGGACAGGCGGCGCTCATCGCAGATGGTGCGACCGCGGTACTCGCCCAGCAGATCAACACGCAGGTTGCAGCCGAGCGCACCTACGAGCGTGGGGTCGATCGCCACGGCAACGGCCAGCGGATCGTGCAGCGCACAACCACCCAGGTAGGGTGCGTTCATCTCGTACGAGCCAATGTAGTGCTCGACCATGCTCGCAAATGCGCAGCCCGCCATGGTGCCCGAGCCCGTCCAGCCGGCAATGTCGCGGCGTGTGAGCACCACGCGATGCGTCACGTCCAGACCCACCATGGTGAGCTTACGGCCCGAGCGCAGCACCGCGTCGGCTGCCTCGGGGTCGCTCGCCATATTGGCCTCGGCGCCCGCGCTCACGTTGCCGGGCACGGTAAGGGCGCCGCCCATCACGACCACGCGGCCGATGGACATCATCGCCGCCGCATCGCGCTCCAGGGCGAGCGCCAGGTTGGAGAGCGGGCCAGTCGCCACGTAGACCAGATCGGGACCATAGGTGCGCGCGGCATCGATCAGATAATCGACCGCAGCGTTGCCGTCGGCCGAGGTCGCCCCCACCGGCTCGTAGGGCGACGCGGGCACGCTCGCGCCGCCGATGCCGTTCTTGCCGTGAATGAGCGCGGTGGACGCCGGCGGCGTATAGGGCTCAGTCGCCTGCAGAGGACGGTCGGCACCCAGGTACACCGGAACCTCGGGGCGACCCAGCAGATCGAGCACCGCCAGGCAATTGTGCGCCGATTGCTCGACGCGCACGTTACCAAAGCACGTGGTGATGCCCACGAGCTCCACCTCGGGGCTCGCGATGGCATAGGCCAGCGCCATCGCATCGTCAACACCCATATCCAGATCAAGGATCAGCTTCTTGGTTGTCATTGTTCTACTCCGCTTCTCCGTCTTTATCGTTTAACCAAACCAATGTTCAACTTCGGCGCGCGTGGGAATCGATTGCTGAGCGCCCAGGCGCGACACCGTCACTGCCGAGGCGCGAGCACCCGCGGCCATGCACTCAAAGAGCGGCAGGCCCTCTAGGCGAGCCGCCGCCAACGCGCCGATAAACGTATCGCCGGCGGCCGTGGTATCGACTACCGTACTCGAAAGTGCCGGCATGCGCAGCAGCTCACCGCCATCGCCGAGCGTAACCGAGCCGGCACCGCCCAACGTGATGACCGCAGCCCCGGCACCCTTGTCGAGCAGCGCATTGAGCGCCGCGACGCAGCTTGCATCATCCGTGGGCAGAATGCCCGTCAGAACCTGGCACTCGGTCTCGTTGGGGCAGACCAGGTCGACCGCAGGCCAGACCTCCGCAGGCAGCTCGCAGGCAGGCGCTGGATTAAAGACCGTATAGAACCCCAGCTCGTGAGCACAAACAAGCGCCTCGGCCGTCGCCGCAAGGTCACATTCACCCTGGGCGATAAAGACGCTTCCGGCAGCCGGGGCAATCTCGCTGGCGTCGTCGTCGAGCTCATGGGCCACCAGACGCCTCAACGCGCAGGCAACGTCCGCGCCCGCAAGCGCATGGTTGGCGCCCGGTGACAGTATGATGCGGTTGTCGCCCTCGCAGCGAATGATGGTCGCCGTTCCCGTCTCCACGTCATCGCGATGCACTACAAAGTCACAGTCCACGCCGGCATCCTGAAGCCCCGCCACGAGCACATCGCCAAACGCATCGCGCCCGACCGCGCCGATCATGCACGTGCGCGCGCCCATGCGCGCAGCTGCCACGACCTGGTTGGCACCCTTGCCACCGGCGTTGGTGATAAAACCGCTGCCACCGACGGTCTCGCCCGCGCGCGGCATGCGCTCGCACGCCACCGAAAGGTCCATGTTCATGCTGCCGAACACCGCAACAATGCCGTTGTCTGCCATGGAAACCTCCTCGTCTGCGGGCCTTGCACCCACCGTCGACCGTCGATTGCGCGCCTTCGCACCTCTATAACTTTAGTTCACTTTGATGTGAACGCGCCCTTGAGGTTGCGCCAGCAGCAAGCATTCACAGGAGCAGGCAGCTACAATGAATATGTGCTGATTATTCTCGTCATTGGATGATATTTTATGGAACAATTCCCGCAATCGAGCCCACGCGGCCCGCGCCGCGCGCCCGATAACCAGGCGCCGCACGAACGCCCGCGCACCGACCGCCGCACTGGCGAGTCGCGCCACGCCGCAGGCTCCCATCGCGCGCCCGCCAATAAGGGTGCCCACACCAACAGCGCTGCAAAAGAACAGACGCCCGCTCGTCCCAAGTCCCGCTACATTCCTGCGCTCGACGGTCTGCGTACGCTCGCCGTCGTCGCGGTGGTGCTCTATCACCTTAACCTCACGTGGGCTCAGGGCGGCCTGCTCGGCGTCACGATTTTCTTTGTGCTTTCGGGCTATCTGATTACGCGCTTGCTGCTCAACGAAGTCGCTAAGACCGGCCGCATCGACCTTAAGAGCTTCTGGATTCGCCGCATCCGTCGCCTGGTCCCCGCCGTGGTAACGGTAGTGTTCGTGACCTGCGCGCTGTGCACCATCTTTAACCACGTGATGCTCACCAAGATGCGCCCCGACATCCTGCCGTCGCTGCTGTTCTTTAACAACTGGTGGCAGATTGCCCAAAACGTCTCGTACTTCAATGCTCTGGGCGACCCCTCGCCGCTCACGCACTTTTGGTCGCTTGCCATCGAGGAACAGTTCTACCTGATTTGGCCGCCACTGCTGTTTGCCATGGTATCCATGCATGTGAGCAAGCCCAACACGCGCCGCGTGGTTCTGGGCCTTGCCGCGGTATCTGCCCTCGCCATGATGGTGCTTTACAACCCTGCCGCCGACCCCAGCCGCGTGTACTACGGCACCGACACCCGCGTGTTCTCGCTGCTACTGGGTGCCTGGATGGCCTTTATCCCCGATCGCGACCTGGCGCCGGTGCGTCTCGCACATCGTTTGGGGCTCAATCGCCTGGCTGGCGCCGCCAAGCGCGGCAAGAGCGCCGAGGGCAAGCCTGGCAAGAAGGCCGTCGAATCAGCCGAGACCGCCCCGGCACAACCGAGCGCCCTCGTGCGCTTTTGGTCCTCGCCCGCATCCATCGATGTGTTGGGCGTCGTGGGTCTGGTTGGCCTTGCCGCCATGGTCGTTCTCACCAACGGCTACACCGCGTTCCAGTATCGCGGCGGCACGCTGCTATGCTCCATCCTCACGCTCATGGTCATCGCGGCCTGCGTGCAGCCCCAGGGAATGGTTGCCCGCGTGCTGTCCGCCGAGCCGCTCGTGTGGGTTGGCAAGCGCTCGTACAGCATCTACCTGTGGCACTATCCGCTGCTGTTACTCATGAACCCGGTCGCCAACATCAACGATACGCCCTGGTGGCAGTACATCTTGCAGGTGCTGCTGGTGGTCGCCGTAGCCGAGTGCTCCTATCGCTTTATCGAAACGCCGTTTAGGAAGGGCGCCTTCGGCCGCACCGTCGCCGAATTCCGCGATGGCACCACCACGCCCGCCAACTGGGCACGCGCGCACGCCCCTGTCTGCGCAGCCTGTGCTGTCGTGTTGGTCGTTGCACTGGGCGGCCTGATTTTTGTGCCCGAGACGTCCACGCTGAGCGGCGAGGGCGCCGAAGTTCTGAACAAGGAAGCCAAAAACGCCGCGCCCACCGACCAGCAGGCGGCCGACGACACCGACAAGGACAACGACGGCTTCCCCGATGGCTCCTACGACCTGTTGATGATTGGTGACTCCGTGTCGCTGCGCGCCGTTGATTCCTTTGACGGGGTGTTCCCGCATAGCCATATCGATGCCGAAAAGGGCCGCCAGTTTGATGCGGGCCGCGCGACATTTGAGGGCTATATCCAGCAGAACCTTGCCGGCAAGATCGTGGTCTTTGCCCTGGGCACCAACGGTTTGGTAACGGACGCTCAGGTCGACGCGATCATGGCCGACGCCGGCGAGCAGCGTATCGTCGTGTTTGTAAACACGCGTAGCCCGCAGCCGTGGGTCGGGTCCACGAACCAGGCCATCGCCAACGCCGCAACGCGCTACAAGAATGTACGCGTTATCGACTGGTACGGGTACAGCGCCAACCGCAACGACCTGTTCGACGGCGACGGCACGCACCTGTCGGCCACCGGCGTGACCGAATACCTCAACCTGATCCACGATGCGGTCAAGAAAGACCTGCCCGTGCATCCCGAGGACCACGTCAACGATCCGCAGCCGGCAGCCGTCAAGTCCGCCGCCGACGCACTCGTCAACGCCCTCGCCTACAAGCCACACAAGCTGGGCACCGACAAGTAACGCGCAGCCAAATCTGCTTACAATCCGGCACTTGGGACCACTTCCGCGACTTATAAAGCCGCCTCTGGGCTGTTAATTCACCCCAGAGGCGGCTTTATAGCTGCACATCGGTATATAACTAACACCCTATAGCAGACAAAAAACAGGCCGCAACCCATCGCTGCGGCCTGTTCGGAGGCAAAAGTGGGCGCTAAGCGCTGTAGCCCATTGCCTGTAGGACAAACATGACGACCGTCAACACCGTAATCACGCCGATAGTCGCCCACGTGAGCACGTTCCATACGCGGCCGTTGCGGTTGGCGCCCATAATGTGGCGATCCGCCGCGATAACCACCTGGAATACCAAGACCACGGGCAGCAGCACGCCGTTGATGACCTGCGAGGTCATCATAATCTGGAACAAATCGACGCCAGGCATGAGCACCAACACGGCAGAAATGCCGATGATGGCCGTAATGATGCCGCGGTAAACCGGGGCCTCGTCCCAGCTGCGATCGGCGCCGCGCTCCCAGCCAAAAGCCTCGCAGATGGCACTCGACGTAACGCCCGGCAGCACGCAGGCAGCCAAAAAGCTCGCTGCGACCAGGCCCGAGGCGAACAGCACCGTGGACCACTGGCCCGCGATGGGCTCCAGCGCGCGGGCGGCATCGGCGGCATCGCTAATCTGAATACCCGCCGGGAACAGCACCGTACCGGTCGTGATGATAATGAAGCCCGCAATGATATCAGCAGCAATCGAGCCGCTCACGGTATCAATACGCTGCAGCACGATGTCGTCCTCGCCCGCATTCTTATCGACCACGTTGTTCTGAGCCAAGAAGATCATCCACGGCGCGATGGTGGTACCGATCGTTGCGACCACGAGCGACACGTAGCTGGGGTCGTTCTGAATATTGGGGACGACCAAGTCGACCGCGACCTCACCCCAGTTGGGACCGGCCATAAACGCGGCGACGATGTAGGTCACGAACACGCAGCTTACCAGCAGCAGAATCTTCTCGATGCGCTGGAAACTGCCCGACATGGTAAGCATCCACACCAGCAGCGCCACGAGCGGCACCGAGATACTCGCCGGAACGCCAAACAGAGCAAGGCCGCTCGCGATACCCGCGAACTCCGAGATGGTCACCGCCGTGTTGGCGATCAACAGCGCCGCCATGGCCAGAACGCTCTTGCGCACGCCAAAGCGCTCGCGAATGAGCGACGCCAGGCCCTTACCCGTAACACATCCGCAGCGCGCCGCGGTCTCCTGCGTCACGATAAGCAGCACGGTCATGACGGGAAGCATCCAGAGCATCTTATAGCCGTAGCTGGCGCCCGCGCTGGAATACGTGGCGATGCCGCCGGCGTCATTGCCCGAAAGCGCTGCCAGAAGACCGGGGCCCATGGCGCCAAAGATGGCCGCGATGGTCAGCTTTTGCTTGGTGCTCGGCTTTTGCTTCGTATTTTGCACGCGACCACCTACCCCATGACCGACATGGTGAGCAGCACCGCAGCAGCACAGTACGCCACACACGAGATCATGACGGCGATGACGTTCATGGCGGTGCCCGACGTATTGAGGTCGTGCTCATCGCGCCAGAACAGCACCATCAGGTAAATCACGGCGCTCATGTTGCCAACCAGGCAAATGATGGCAGCGATATTAAAGCAGCCGGTAAAGAGCTGCTCCTCAAACATGGGCGCATCGGGAAACGCGGCGGTGCGCACCAGCTGGGCGCACAGATAGGTCACGAGTGACAGAATCAGGCCCATGCCCGTGCTCTGGAAGAAGAACCCCAGATATGGCTTGGGCTCGTCGTCGTGACCGTCGTACTCGAGGAAGTAGTTCTTGACGAACGACACCATGCGCGAGGCAGCAAGCAGCACGAGCGGCATGGCGCACATGGGGAACACCACCAGATGCGCGGAGCCGAGCGCCGTCCCCAGCACCGTTGCCATGATGCACGAGGCAATGCCCCACACGACAACCCAGTACTGGCGATGCACGAACCAGCTGAGCACGTTCGTCGAGTCGTCCGACGCGCTATCGCCCGAGCCGACACCGGCGATCTGCAGGTCCTCCTGATGCTCCTCGGCGATAACGTCCATGGCGTCGTCGAAGGTCACGATGCCCAGGATATGACGGTTCTCGTCGCAGACAGGGATGGCAACCAGGTCGTACTTGGTCATCTCGTCCGTCACGTCTTCCTGGTCCTCGTCGGGCGACACGTAGACCAGGTCGCGATAGGCCAGCTGACCCAGCGTGGCGTCGCGGTCGGCTACGATCAGCGTGCGCAGCGAAAGCACGCCGGTCAGCATGCCGCTCGGATCCTCGGTATAGACGTAATAGACACTCTCGAAGTCCTCATCGAGTTTGCGAATCGCCTCGATGGCATCGCCGACCGTCGCCGTGGCGGACAGCGAGACAAACTCCGAGGTCATGATGCGGCCGGCGGTGTTGTCCTCATAGCCCAGCAGGTTACGAATCGCCTTCTCCTCCTTGACGCCCATCAGGCGCAGGAGCTTCTCGGCCTTCTCGTAATCGAGCTCGTCGATCAGGTCGGCAGCGTCGTCCGGGTCCATCATGGCCAGCATCGACGATGCGTCCGTATCGGACAGGCCCTCGAGCATCTCGGTCATGAGCTCGTCATCATCGAACTCCGAGATGGCCTCGGCGGCCTGGGCGGTGTCGAGCTGCGCGAACACCTGCGCACGCAGGCGCGGGTCGAGCTGCTCGATGATGTCGGCAATGTCGGCAGGGTGCAGCTCGCCAAGCGTCTTGTGCGACACCGAGAGCTGGATGTTCTTAGTCGAGCGATCGAGCAGGTCCATGTAAGACCAGGCGATAATGTCCTCGCTGAGCGGCTTGCCCAGGTGCTTCATAAAGCCCTCGACGACATGCTCGAGTGTGGGGCTGATCGCGCGCAGCAGACCGCGGGCGCCAACTTCGGCACCCAGTAGGCGCAGCTGATTTTCGCCCGACATGGAAAACTTGATGTCGTTTACGCGCACGACCTTCATGCCCTGCGTGTCGACAATTTGCTTGTTAAGCACGTCGCGGGCGAGTAAGAGTTCGGTCGGCTGCAGGTACGAAAAACGGATTTCGGTGGCCGACGTCTTAAGGTGTACACCCGTCTCGTCGATACGGTCGACCCATTTGCGCCAACTGATCATAAACGGCGTCTTGCCGGGACCGCGAAACGCGAGCGACGTCACGTGTGGAAAAACTTCGCCGGTAGCAATGCCAAAATCGTTCACAACGCCGAGCTTTTCGCCATCGACGTCCAAGACCGGCAGTTTGAGCATCTCACTCAGATAATTCAATGGTGCTCCCCATCATAATTCCTCCGGACGCGGCCGCATGTGCGACGTCCGGGGGCTTCTGGATATGTATACGCATGCGCGGGCGGCACGCCGCTCGACGCTTACACCCCGTGCATGCGCAAAAAGCACCTGCATGGGGTCATCGACTGTATGGTCGAGGTTTGGATTTCACCTGTAACCTTTCTCTTGACCCTCATTAACCGCAGTAACTATAGCATCAGCATCGCCCTGCGGCATCGAATTTATGCGCTGCACATTGCAGGCATACCAAACGCTGACGCATCCGTGACATAGTCATTGGGGACGTTCTTAAATGACTACCCAATGACTACTCTGTGGTATCTTCGTCCTCGGCAAGTTGGGGGAACACGGCGTCCTTGGGCATGGTGACCTTCGTCAGCGAGGTGAGCTTTTTGCTCAATGCCGTGTCCGTCTTGACCAGGTCGCTGAGCGTCACGATCTTGTAGCCGTCGGCAATGAGGCCGTCGATAATCTGCGGCAGCGCCTCGAGCGTCTGCTCGGCGCATTCGTCTCTATCGGTGAGCAGCACGATATTGCCCGGCGTCACCGAATCGAGCACCGTCGAGACCTGCTCGTCGACACCGTTGAGCAGCCAGTCGCCCGAGTCAATATTCCACGAGACCACGGCGGAGACCAGGTCCATCGCATCAATCCAGTTTTGCTCGTCAAAGGCAGCGTAGGGAGCACGCAGCAGCATCGTCTTCACGCCGGTCGCCGACTTAATCGCATCGGTGCCTTTCGTGATCTGCTCGCGTACCGCCTCACGGTCCTGACCCTTGAGCGAATCGTCGCTGTAGCTGTTGGATCCGATCTCGCACCCGGCGTCGACAATCGCCTTGGCCGTGGCAGGCGAGGCCTCGGCCGCATCGCCCGAAAGGAAGAACGTCGCGGTGACGCCCTTTTCCTTGAGCACCTGCAAGATCTGTTTGGTGGCGCCGCTCGGACCCTCGTCAAACGTCAGCGCCACGTACTTTTTGTTGCCCTTGGGCGCCACGCTGGCGCACGCAACAACGCAATCGGTGGCGGGCACAACCTCACCGCGGTCTTGCGTCTTGCCCGACTGCTCACCAACCCACACCTCGGAGCGGCCCTGGACACCCCACGTCTGCACATACTCGATAGCGCCCGTACCCTCGACCTTGAGCTTGGGCTCGATAACCGTAGCCTGAACCTCGTGCTTCTCGTAGATGTTACGGCCATCCTTGACCGTCACCTTCTCGCCGCCCTCAAGTTCGCGGCTATCCCATTTGCCCTGTTTCACGCGCTTGCCGTCGACCTTCACCGACAGCTTTTCGCCCCCATGGCGCTTGAGCACGCTGTCATCGACGGCCAGCAGGTCGCCTGCGTCGTAGGTGCCAGTCAAATCCTGTTCGTCGATGAGATTCTGCAGTGTAGAGCCCACACGCACCGCGGTCTTCTGGCCGTTGAGCTCCACGTCCACACTGCGGTTGACGTAGCCCACGACGGCAGCGATAAACAGCACGAGCGCGCAACCCACGGCGATGAGCGCATAGGGCAGGCGAGACGAACGACGGGGCGTACGGCTGTTGCCGATGCGAGCGCTGCGGTCGCTAAAGCCGCGGCTATGGTTGAGATACATCGCGCCGGGCTTACGGTGGCGCTTGCGCTGACCGCTGGGCAGCTGCCCCAGATCGCGGCGCGCCGTCGGACGCGCGCCCGAACGCCCGTTTAAGTTGGATCCGTTTTGGCGCATGTGCCCTCCCCCATAAACACAGCAAGCCGGAGCAACAGGTCTCCGGCTTGCCTCCCATCATTTGGTACGTCGCTATTTTGTAGCTTTTGACGAGCCGCCGCTCGCCTTTTGGTATTCGTCCTTAAAGGCCTTGAACATGCCGCGCGTCTTGCCGAGCTGCTTGCCCAGTGCGCGACTGCCCTTGTCCACGGCAACCGATCCCTTGTCGTCGAGCACCTTGGCGCCCTTTTTGACCTTGTCGCCCACCACGACGCTGGCCTCGGCGGCCTTGGCAGCCACACCGCCCGAATACCCGAGCGACTTGACCTCGTCCGAGACGACCATCGCGCCGTTCTCATAGCCGCGCAGCATCGTCGGCGGCACCTGCGTGTCACCAACCAAAACACTCGAAGCAGCACCGGCGGTCACATAGAATGCCTGCACGATGCCCGAACGCGGCTTGAACTCCACATCCGAGCAATAGCCCACGACGTCGCCCGATTCCGTGCGCACGTCCATACCGACCCAGATGATGCAATCGTCCAGGTTGATGTCGAGGCGCTTGGCGGCGGCGGCATCGTACGTGTCCTTGACGTCATCGACCGCAATGGCGCCCTCGTAGACACCAATGGCGTCGAGCGCTACGAATCGGTCGGGACGCTCGATCATGCCCGCGATATCGGACTGGCGGACCATAAAGCCGACCACGCGCGTACCGCCCGGGGTAAAGACCGGAAAGTGAATCTTTCCGAGCTTTTTAGGGCTGCGCGGCGTGCCGTCCTTTTTGGTGCGCTTGTCCTCGGTAGGCTTGCGATAGATCTTGGCGCCGACAAAATCCCCGGAGCGCATTATGCCTCGGTCGAGGGCTCCGCAGCCTCGGTATCAGCCTCGACGGCGTTCTCGACCACGACGTCGGCGGCAGGCGTCACGTTGCCGCCCGAAATGGCGTCGTTGAGCTGCTCGCGCAGCTGGTCCATGCGCTCGCGGGCCAGGTCGACCTTGGCGCGCAGGTCATCGGTCTTGGCGTCGACCATCGGGCCAAAGTCATTCACCGCAGCACGGGCCTCCTCGGCGCTGTGCTCGTAGGTGTCGCGCATATTGTCCCAGGCGTCGTTGGCGATATCGGCAGCCATGGCGCGGGTCTCGGCGCCCGAGCGCGGGGCCAGAGCAACGCCGACAATAGCGCCGGCAGCGGCACCAAAAAGTGCGCCGGAGACAAAGCTGAAAGTCTTACCCATGATCATTCCTCTCCTGCGGGCACGTCGGTGCCCACCGTTTGAATGCTGTCCATTATACCCGCAGCGCATCACTTGCCGCTCCGCTCATCTGCGTACGGCAAAGGCGCAGGTACGTGATGGTGATAAACGCGTAGGCCTACTCCTGAGGCATGGCCGGCATGGCCACCGTGGCACCCGGGTCCTCGCCGGCGCCGTCCACGAGCGGCAGGCCGCCCTCATGCGCAGGCCCTGCCGGAACCGTCGCCGCACCGCCAAAGACGGCAGCGGAGGCCTCGTGGTTCTCGGCAACCGCGCCCTCGGTATCAATCGCCACCTGGGGCTCATCGTCAAAGTCGGGGACGCCTTGGGGCTCGGTGGGAACGAGCTCGGCGGTCGCATCGGCAACGGGCTCGGCGTCGACCGGCACATCGCCCTCGTCAGCGCCCTCGTCCTCGGCAGTATCTTCGCCGTTCGCAGCGGCGACGGCCTCGTGAGGATCCTTGCCCTCGGCCTCGGCGCGCATGCCCAGTACCAGGTTGCGCAGGCCCGCGACCGTGCCTTCCACGTCAGGGGCAGGCTGGTCGGCGTGCAGATAGGCCCAGTCCATCATAAAGGTGGCCGAAGACAGCGCGCCGATGGCCAGCGCGTCGTCGGGGCACGAAAGCTCAACCTCAAAGACGCGCTCGTCGTGCTCGCTTACGCGCGTGCGGCCGCACGAGATGCTACCGGCAAGACCGGTCTCGTTCATGAGCTCAACCGTCACGTGCTCCAGCAAGTGGCAGAGCTCGGTCTGGCCCATGCAGTCCTGGAACTCGCGGCCGGAATCGCCCAGGCACAGGTGCTTGGCAATCGCCGGCACCAGGTAGTACACGCGCGCCGTGGCCTCGATATCCTCCGAGGTCATGAGCGGCATGCCGGGGTTCACCAGCACATGCGCGCAGATCTTGTCCTCGCTGACGGTGACCTTAAGGATGTTGAACAGGCCTGCCATAACTCTCCCCTACTCTTCCTTGTCCTACTCGTCGCCGTCGTGCGGATTCGCGGAACCCGCACCCGACGTCGTCGGCTCGTCTACCGAAGACTCGGAATCCTTCTTATCGGTTTCGGCCGGAGCAATCACGCGAATGAGCGAGATGCGCTGGCCACGCATCGACTGCACCTTGAACTTGTACCCCGCGACCTCAAACACCTCTCCGATGTCGGGCACCGAGTCACAAAGCTCCAAAATCCAGCCGGCGATGGTCTCATAATCATCGCTTTCCTCAAGCGGCCAACCAAGCTCAATCGCGTCATCGCACGAAAAACGCCCATCAACGAGCCACTCGCGGCGCGAAAGGCGCGTGAGATACTTGTTGTCGGGGTCGAACTCGTCCTCGATCTCGCCGACGATCTCCTCGACGATGTCCTCGATGGTGATAATGCCGGCCGTGCCGCCGTACTCGTCCACGACCACCACGATCTGGTCGTGCGAGGTCTGCATCTCGGACAGCAGCGGCAGGATGTCCTTGGTGTCGGGCACAAAGGTGGCGTCACGCAAAAAGCCGGCGATGGGCTGGTCGCCCTTGCCGTCGAGCGCGGGCTGAATCAGGTCCTTGATGTGCGCGATGCCCGCCACGTTGTCGGGATCCTCGTGATAGACGGGGATGCGGCTGAAGCCGGTCTGGCGCATGGTGGACAGCACGTCGGCGACCGTCTCGTCATCCTCGCACATGGTGGTGTCCACGCGCGGCACCATGACCTCGCGGGCAACGGTGTCGCCCAGGTCGAAGATCTCGTGGATCATGCGCTTTTCCTCGTCGAGCAGGTCGTCCTGCTCCGAGACCATGTACTTGATCTCTTCTTCCGAGACGTTTTGGCGGTCGTCGGCGCTCTTGATGCGCAGGATGCGGGCCAGGCCATCGGAGCAAGCGCCGGTCAGCCACACGAGCGGACGGGCAATCTTTTGGAACACGGAAAGCGGGCCCACGACCTGCTTGGACACGCCCTCGGCATTGGCCAGGCCGATGCGCTTGGGGACGAGCTCGCCGATCACGATGGACACGAAGGCGACCGCGACGGTGATGATGACCGGCGCCAGGCCGCGCGCGATGGCGGAGAGCGGCGCGATGCCAAAGCTCATGAGCCACGTGGCGAGCGGGTCGGACAGACTCGTCGAGGCGACGGCGGACGAGGCGAAGCCCACGAGCGTGATGGCGACCTGGATGGTGGCGAGCAGCTGGTCGGAGTCGGCAGCGAGCTTAATGGCACGCTCGGCGCGCTTGTCGCCTTCCTCGGCCTCGTGCTCCAGCACGGCGCGCTTGGCCGTGGTGAGCGCCATCTCAGACATAGAGAAGTAGCCGTTGATGAGGGTCAAAACGAGGGTGGTGATAAGGGAGATGGTTATGTCCATCGGGAGTTTCTCGAACCTCCAAGATTCGGGACGTCGGATTAAAACGTTGACGGCGGATACGGCAATTGCACCGGCGCCCAAACAAGGACGCGGGCGCGCAGGCGTGGTCGCTAGATTACGAAGAGAATCACCGCCATGAACTGGAAGATGCTGCCGGCGAGCACCCACAGGTGAAACACGCTGTGAAGATAGCGCACGTTTTTGGCGATATAGAACGGCACGCCCGCGGTGTAGCACACGCCGCCGACGGCGAGCAGGGCAAGTGCCACGGGGTTGAGCAGCGCCACAAGTTCGGGCAGCTTAAAGACGACGAGCCAGCCCATCAGCAGGTAGACCAGGCCGCTTACCCAGTGCGGTTGACGCTCGCGTAGGAAGCACTCGAGGGCGATGCCGATAATGGCGATGGCCCATACGGCAAAGAACAGCACGGCGCCGCCGTCGTTTGCCAGTGTGATGAGGCAAAACGGCGTATAGCTGCCCGCAATGAGCAGGTAGATGCAACTGTGATCAATAATGCGGAACACGCGCTTGGCACGCGCGGGCTGAATCGCGTGGTAGAGCGTGGAGGCTAGGTATTCGAGGATAATGCTGACGCCATAGACAATCGCCGCGGCCATGTGGGCCGGGCCTCCGCCGCGCAGGGCGGCGAATACGATCAGGAGCACCAGGCCCGCGATACCCAGCAGGCAGCCGACACCATGGGTGACGGAGTTCATGATCTCCTCGCCCACCGTGTAGTGTGGAACGGCCGCGGTCTTGGGTCGCGGCTTAGAACTGTCGCTCGAATCGGACATGCCGGTTACATCCTCCAACGTAAAGAGTTCTCAACACTATATCAAAGCGTCTAGGTACGTGCGAAATTTGCACCATACGTGACCTTTCGTTTACCCATTCTTTGCCTGTTGACGCATCAACGGCGAACGTCCATAATGCGCTTGCATTAAATGTTGATGTATTAACATCTTATAGGAAAGCTTCTTATGTCTCAAAACGCACGTTCCCATCGAAAGCTCAAGATAGCCGGCGTCGTTGCGCTGGTGCTCGTTGTCGCGCTGCTGGGGTTTGCCGGCAACTTTTTGTTTGACTTTGCCCTGAACCCCCAAGCGCCGTACACCATGAAGATGATGCAGGATGGCAAGGACGCCGAAAAGGGCGAGCAGATGGACGCCGAGGAGGGCGAGGCACGGGCGTGGTTTAAGGAAAACCGCGAGAGCAGCAGCCTCACCGCGAACGACGGGACCGAGCTTGCCGCCTGGTATTTTGCTGCGTCGGAGAGCACGCACGACTACGCCGTCTGCCTGCATGGATATACCAACGAGCCCATCGGTATGGCCCGATACGCCAAACGCTTCCACGACCGTGGCATGAACGTACTCGCACCCGCCGCCCGCGCCCACGAGCGCTCCGGCGGCGACTATATCGGCATGGGCTGGCCCGAGCGCCTCGACATCGTCGCATGGATTGGGCGGATCGTTCAGGCTGACCCCGAGGCGCGCATCCTGGTCTTTGGCGAGTCGATGGGCGCGGCAACCGCCATGGACGTCGCGGGGGAATCTCTGCCCGCAAACGTGAAATGCATTATCGAGGACTGCGGCTATACGAGTGTTTGGGACGAGTTTTCTCTGCAGCTCAAGGACGTGTTCGGCCTGCCCAGCTTTCCCTTGCTCGATATAGCAAACTTGGTGTGCAACGTGCGCGCGGGCTACGACTTTCATAAGGCGAGCAGTGTGGAGCAACTCAAACACGCGACAGTTCCCATGCTGTTTATCCACGGCGACCAGGACACCTTTGTACCGTACAGTATGCTCGACCAAAACTACGACGCGTGCGCCAGCAAGGTCAAGCAAAAGCTCACTATCCATGGCGCCACCCACGCCAAGAGCGCGCAGATCGACCCCGAACTCTACTGGAACACGGTCGACAACTTCCTCGACAAGAATTTTTAGGCAAAAGCAACGTCTGAGGTTTTGTTGCCAAAAATCGGTTTGTAGTCGGCGGTATTCGATTTTTCACCGCACTTCTGAAAAGCCGCCCGCAAGCATTGGGCTCGTGGGCGGCTTTTGCTCAAATTACGCTACAAAGGCGCTTATTTTGTCCAATAGCTAGACTCTACTTGACCTCGATGAGCTCATACTCGCTCGTGCCCAGGCCGATCTTTTCGGCGTGCGCGATGCACGCGCGCCAGTCGGTGTCGGGATGCGTGATGCAGAAGGGGTCGTGCGCCTGCTCGCCCTCCAGATGCTCGTGGTTATGCTCCATCTTGGCGGCGCTGTCGGTGAGCTCGGTGTTGGGCAGCGGCTCGGATGCCATGACAGCATCGGCGCAGGCCTGGTCGATGGCGACCGGGTCGAAGCTCGCGAACATGCCGATATCGTTGACGATAGGCGTATCGTTTTCGGGATGACAGTCGCAGTTGGGACTGATGTCCATGGCAAGCGAGATGTGGAAGCTCGGGCGGCCGTCGACAACGGCCTTCGTATACTCGGCGATCTTGCAGTTGAGCACGTCGGCCGCGGCTTCATAGCCGGGCTTGATGGCGTCCTGGTTGCACACGCCGATGCAGCGGCCGCAGCCCACGCAGCGATCGTGGTCGATAGCGGCCACGTGCACCGTGCGAGTAGCGCCGCCGGCAAGCTCGCGCTCGCGGGCGTCATCGAACGAGATAGCGTTGTGCGCGCAGATCTTTTCGCAGGCATGGCAGCCAACGCAGTGCTCGGTCGCGACGTTCGGCTTGCCGGCGGCATGCTGCTCCATCTTGCCGGCACGGCTGCCGCCTCCCATGCCCAGGTTCTTCATGGCGCCGCCAAAACCGGCCTGCTCATGACCCTTAAAGTGGGTGAGGCTAATCACGATATCGGCGTCCATGAGCGCCTGACCGATCTTGGCCTCGTGCACATACTCGCCGCCCTCAACCGGGACGAGCGCCTCGTCGGTGCCCTTGAGGCCGTCGGCGATGATGATCTGGCAACCCGTGGCATACGGGGTAAAGCCGTTCTGGTAGGCGGTATCAATGTGCTCGAGCGCGTTTTTGCGGCTACCCACATAGAGCGTGTTGCAGTCGGTGAGGAAGGGCTTGCCACCCAGCTCCTTCACGACATCCGCGACGGCGCGGGCGTAGTTGGGACGCAAAAAGCTCAGGTTGCCCAGCTCGCCAAAGTGAATCTTGATAGCGACGAACTTGTTCTCAAAGTCGATCTGCTCAATTCCGGCGTGACGGATGAGGCGCTTGAGCTTGTCGAGCTGGCTCTCGCGAGCATGCGTGCGCAGGTTGGTGAAGTACACCTTAGCGGGTGCTGCGGGTGCAGTTGCGGTCATAGATATATCCCCTCGGTCTATATGGCGTTACAGACATAGAGGATGGTACCAGTTAAAGCAGAGTTAAAGTCAAGTACGGAACCTAGTCATTGGGGACGTTCTTAAATGACCAGTCGCAAGGGACACTCTTTCGCCGCCCGGCAGTTGGGGACGTTCCTTTCCTGCCGGCAGTTAGGGACAGTCCCCAAGTGCCGGCAGAAAAGGAACGTCCCCAAAGGCCGGCATATTGGGACAGTCCTTGCCAGCCCGGCCGGCGAGCCGACGAATGGCAAGAACTGTCCCCGATGGTTACTCCTGGACTTTGAGGGCCTCGGCCAGACTGACGCGCTTGATGGAGCGCGTGTGCAGCAGCGCCACGACCAGGTAGGTCGCAAAGCCGATTCCTGCGCACGCCGCCATGGACCAAGCGGGCACGTAGATCTCGATATTGCCGTTGTAGGCGAGCAGCATCGAGCGGAAGATGGCCGTGAGCGAGCCAATGATGACCGGCAGGCTCAGCACGAGCGACGCTGCCACGCACAACGTGATCGAGCGGATGTACAGATGCGAGATCTCGCTATCGCGGTAGCCAAAGACTTTCATGTAGCTGATCGAACGGGCGCTGTGGTCGATCACCGCCTTGGTCAGCAGGTACATAAACAGCAGGAAGATGAACACCGCAAGTCCAACCATCATGCCGATCATTTTGCTCATCATGTCGATGAACTGGTCGCCCACGGCGCGCATGTCGTCGGGCGTGGTGTCGCCGGCAAAGTAACGAGCATCGAGGTTGAGCTTCTCGTCGCTCACATAGCCGTTAAAGTAGGCGGCGTCGTTGCCGAACAGCTCGTTAAAGTCGTCGATGCTCATATAGACATTCATATCCGACTTAGAGCCCCAAACGCAGTCCTTGCCCACGTACTCAAAGGAATAATTCTTGCCCTCGTACTTGTCGCGAAGCTTAACCTTCTGACCCTCGCTCCAGCCAAACTTGTCGAGCAAGCCACCGCCAAAGACGACGCGTCCGTTGCCGACGTTGAGGTCTTTCCAATAGCGCGAATCGGATGAAATGCCGTAGACGGAAATCGTCTCCTCGCCATTTCCATCGCCGCGGTCGTATTGCAGCTGGTAAACGGCGTATTTCTCGGCCTGTGCGATTGCGCCCGCGCCGTTATCGGTCGTATTGACCGGGTGGATATCGTCGTTGTCAGTGTCGATCTTAGAGGCCTTGCCGATCAGGTCGATAGTCTCATCGCGGTCGCAGCCGAGAGCATCGGCAAGCTCATCGAGGCGCGCATAAAGCGTATCCTTCTTGTCCTGGACCTTGGCGAGCGCGTCCTGCGCCGCGGCCAAGCTCTCGGCAGACGGAGCGCTGGTCGCGGCATCGGTTGCCGCCTGCGCTGCATCGGCCGCGTCGTCAAGCTCGTCATCGGCATCCCGGGCGGTGGAAAGCAGCGCGCCGTCAACCGACCGCAAGCGCTCGAGTGCCGACCACTGCTCGCGCTCCTCGGCAGTGCCCTCGAGCTCCAGCGGCGCCTTGAGCGTGTACTGGTGCTCGGCGACCAGGCTCGTCTCCAGGTTGTCCGCGTAGTGCGTCATCGTGGGCAGAATCGCCAGGCCAAAGAGCAGCAGTAGCGACGCAAATGCAATGCCCACGAAGAGCGTGGCGAAGTTGCCCAGATTGCGCAGGAAGATACGCAAGCGGAAGCGGGAAACAAAACCCATGCGCTCCGGCAGTTGCAGGCCGCGCTTGGTGCCAGACTTGCCGCTCGCCTCGTGGCGAAGAAACTGCAACGGCGTCTTGCCCATCTTGCGAAGCAGACCCGCCAGCGTGATGAGGATGAGCGCAGCGGCGGGAACCACGGCGCACTTCACAAAGATCCCCCAGCTCCAGTACACCTGGAAGGGAGGCAGGCTGTACGAACCGTAATAGAGGCTGCGCATGGGCTCGGTAAAGAACACAACGCCGAGCGCGGTGCCCAAAAGCGCCGCGATCACGCCCACGGTAGCGGGAAGCGCAAGGTAGTGCAGGACGATCTCGCGTCGACGATAGCCGCTGGCGAGCAGCGTGCCGATGATGGCGCTCTCCTCCTCGATGGCGGCGTCGGTAAGGACCACAAAGACGAACGCCATGATCACGATGATGATGTCGAGCAGCGTCATCCACATCATGGAGTCGCCGTCTACGTCGTCGCGCGCATAGCCAATGCCCTGGTTGGAATCGGCATCGATCAGATCGTCCACGCGCACATCGGCGTCGGTCAGCGCCTCGACCATATCCTGCTCCGCATCGATGCGATCCGCGGTGGGGAGGTCGCGATCGGCAAAGGTAAAGGAGTAGGTGTAGGCGGGCGCGCCGCCGGCATCCTCGAGCGCGGCAAAGCCGGCATCGGTGACCTCGGCCACGCCATAAGTGATGGTGTTCACCGTAAAGTCCGAATTGTTGAGGAACAGCGCCTGGCTATCGGGCTGGGTCATGATGCCGCAGATGGTGTAGGTGCGGCCCTCAAGCTCGACCTTATCGCCCACGGCGAGGTCGTTGTTGGTGGCGAAGACACGGTCGATCGCCACTTCATCGTCCGTTTTGGGCTCCTTGCCCTCACAGTAGGACGCGATATCGACCTTGGTGCGGTGCGCATAGGTGCGCAGCGTGCGCTTGGTGCCGTCGTCGCCAGCGGTCTTTTTGATGATGGCGTCGATGGAGAAATTCTTGTAGAGCGTGACGCCGCCGACGTCGCCGGCTGCATCCTCGGCGGCCTTGAGTTGATCGTCGGTAGCCTCGAAGGAGGTGGTCACGCGGCCGTCCTCAATCGTGTACGCATCGCGCATGTCGTCGATAAGGCAACCGATAGAATGCGCTGCGAGCAAAAAGCCCGAGGTGAGAGCGATGCTTCCGCACATAAGCAAAAAGATGCCCAGGTACTTGCCGATATTGCGGCGCAGCTCGCGCGGGAGACGTTTTGCGAGAGGTGTCATGGCGCCGCCTACCAATCGAGCTCGGCGGCTGCGACGGGCGACTCGTTGAGCTCATCCTCGACGATGCGCCCGTCGCGCAGGCGCAGCACGCGATTGGCCATGCGCGCGATGGCGGCATTGTGGGTGACAATGATGATGGTGCAGCCGTAGGTGCGGTTGACATCCTCCATGAGCTGCAAGATTTCCTTGGACGTCTTATAGTCGAGCGCGCCTGTGGGCTCGTCGCACAGCAGCAGACCCGGGTTTTTGACGAGCGCGCGGCCGATGGCACAGCGTTGCTGCTGACCACCCGAAACCTGGCGCGGGAACTTGTTGCGGTGCTCGTAGAGGCCCAGCGAGCGTAGCAGGTCGTCAATGTTGAGCGGCTTTTTGGACAGGCATGCCGTGACCTCGATGTTTTCCTTGATGGTGAGGTCGGGCACCAGGTTGTAGAACTGGAAGACAAAGCCCAGCTCACGGCGGCGATACTCGCCCAGGTCGGTAGGTTTGAGCACCGTGAGGTCACAGCCGTCCACCAGAATGGAGCCGGCATCGGCATCCTCCAGGCCGCCGATCAGGTTGAGAAAGGTCGACTTACCCGAGCCCGAGGGCCCCAGCATGACGCAGATCTCGCCGCGGTTGATGGACGTGTCGATGCCATCGAGTACCGTCAGGCGCGCATCACCGTCGCCGTAATGCTTTTTGAGATCCTTAACCTGGACATAGGCTTCCTGCGTTGCCATGGTATCCCCCGTTGTTAGCCTCGTACTACTTTATGAGCGTAATAGTAAACCATGGCGAACTATTTTGAAGCGAGGCCTGGATTTTATTTCAGACTAGTCATTGGGGACAGACTTAAACGACTAGCCGCTGGGGACACTCTTTCGCCACCCGGCAGCTGGGGACGCTCCTTTTCTGCCGGCAGTTGGGGACAGTCCTTGGCAACCCGACCGGCAAGCCGGCGGTTCTGCAAAGACTGTCCCCAATGACTAGTCGTTTAAGTCTGTCCCCAATGAGTACGATGACTAGGTGACTAGGCGCGGGATTTGGTGCGTGAGAGGGCCAGGCCTGCGGCGGCGATGGCGGCGGCGAAGAGCACGGTGACGCCCAGGTCGCAGGCGATGTCGCCCAACACGGCAGACGTCAGGTCCGACGCGAGCGCCTTGCCGATCGCGTCGTTCACCCAATACGTCGGCACAAAGTGCGCCACCGTCTGCACGGCCGAGCCCATCAGCGACAACGGCATCCAGGCGCCACCCAAAAACGTCATGAGCATGCCGAGCAGGTTGCCCACACCGTTGAGCAGCTCCTCGCGCGCGCCCAGACTCGACAGCGTAAAGCCAACGGCCAGTGGCGTCAGCGCTAGGGCAAACGTTGCCGCCAGCGCCAGGCACACGCGGCCCACGCCGACCTCGGCAACCGCGCTGGCAAAGCCCACGACGCCCATCATGCTCGACACAAACCAGATACAGACGGTGAGCACGGCGGCGGCGGCAAACACGGCAAGCGAACGCTGGCGATCGGAGATTGGGCCGGCATCCATGCGGCGCACGCGCTCGGGCTCGTTCATGCCCGAAAACACCAAGCCCACCGACACGATGACCGACGAGATAATCGCGTACGCGCCAAAGTTGAAGTACGACTCGAGCGTGGCGGCAGCAGCCGAGTCGACCTTGACCCGCTCGATCTGGACCTCCGCGCGCTTTGCAGCGGCATGTTCGGCGGCCTTGGCAACGTCGCCGTTGGAGGCAGTGGGCTCAAGTGCGGCTGCAGCGCCCGCGAGCGAGATCCAGCGCGAAGCCTCGGCAGACGAAAGCGCCGCCGCCATGGTGCCGGCACCGTAGGTCACATCGAGCTTGGGCAGGGACTCCCCCGCGCGGGCAGCCGCGACCAGGTCGTCCTCGAACCCCTCCGGGATAAAGAACACGCAGTCGGCGCTGCCCTTGGCGCTGTTGCTCTTGGAGAGCGCGTCCGCAAGGTCGTACGTGTCATCGCCGACGCCCGTGACCAGGTCAAACCGCGAACCTAGGTGCTTGGTGAGCGCACGTGAAAGATCACTGCCATCGCGGTCGACCACGATCACGTTGGCGTCGTAGGGCTTGTACTCGGTGAGCTGCGACGAGTTCCAGCTCACCGATGCCGCGATGAATACGCCCATCAGCGAAATGAACACCGTGTAGATGAGCAGGTAGAACGGGTGAGCGAGCGCCATGCGAAGCGCGGTCTTAAAGGTGCTCATAGCGGCTCCTTCCAAAGATCAGCGTGGCGGCGGCAACGAACAGCAGTGCCATGAGGACCAGTGCGCCGGCGCGAACGGCGAAAGGATCCAGGTCCTCAAAGAAATACAGGCGGTTGAACATGTCGCAGATGAGCTTGACGGGGTTGAGCCAGCACTCGGCCGGACAGGCGCGGGCGACGTCATCGGCAAGCGCCATCGCCGGTTCGCCGTAGAGCCCAGCGAACAAAGCGCACGTGGTGGCAAAGCCTGTGAGGATGCCCGACTTGGATGCCTTGCCGCCCTTAACGGGCAGAGTGCCCACAAAGAGCCCCAGGCCCGTGGCGGCAAGCGCGGAAGCGGCACCGCCCACCAGACACAGCCCCTCGCGCCCGCCAAAGTCGACGCCCACAACCAGGCGCACGTAGCCGATCGCGATCGCCATCGAGGCAAAGGAGACCAGCCACGAGCCCACAAAGATACCGGCCAGCGACGCCGTTTTGGAAAGACCGCCCGCGCAGCGGCGCGCGCCAAGGCCCGACAGATTGGGCTGCAGATCGACGACGCTCAAGGCGGCAAACTCCGCAGACATCATCGCGACCAGGCCAAAGAGCGCGTAATAGTAGATGACCGTGCCATCGGGCGTGGTGCGTGTCAGGCTTACGCGGCGGGTGCCGCCCTCGAGCGACAAGGCGCGCGCAACCGCCTCCGGGTCGGCGAGCGCCGCCGGGTTGTCCTGGGCAATCTGAGACATGAGCTCGGCATTTTGTGTATACGAGCTTGCCACCGTCTCCAGAATGCTGCGGTCGGTGAGCACCGATGATGCGCGCGAGCTGTCGTAGCTCGACAGCAACGTGAGCTTGGGTGCGCCCGCGTCGTCGACCGTATAGATGCCCGCGACCTCGCCGGCCTTAAGCGCACGGTTCGCATCGGCTGCGTCGTCGCACTCGTGGATCTCGAGCAGCTGATTGTCGCTCTCCTTGGCAAGCGACGTCGCCACGTCCTTAAAGGTCGAGGCGTCCCAGGCCTCGTCCGCTATGACGGCAACCGGTACCGGGTCGACCGTGCCGTCGGAGCTCAGATTCGCAAACATAAACATGAACATCGTGGAAAGTGCGATGGGAAAGAGAGCGCCCCAGACCCACGTGCTCGGCCGGCGCAGCAGCGTCTTGACCGTAGTGATGATGGTGTTGAACATGACTGCCCCCTAGTCGCGCAGCTCGCGGCCGGTGATCTCGAGGAACACGTCGTTGAGGGTCGGCGGCTCAGAATAAATGCGGCCGAGCGCCACGTCATGAGAGCGCAGCGCATCGAGAATGTCCGTCAGGTTATGCGGGCTCGCCTCGCACGAAAACGTGAGCTGGCCCGCCGTCGCCGACAAGTCCAGGACATGCGGCAGGCTCGCGACGGCACCGAGCGCCGCGCTCGGCATCTCGCCGACCTCGATCACGATCTTCTCGCCCATCTGAATCATGCGCTTGAGCTCGTCATTGGTGCCCTGCGCCAGCACACGTCCGCCGTCCATGATCATGATGCGGCTGCAAATCTGCTCGACTTCCTCCATGTAATGGCTGGCATACACCACCGTGGCGCCCTCGTCGCGCAGGCGGCAGATGCCCTCCAGAATGGCGTTGCGGCTCTGCGGGTCGACTGCCACCGTGGGCTCGTCAAAGAAGATGAGCTCGGGCTTGTGCGCAATGCCGCAGGCAATGTTGAGGCGACGCGCCAGGCCGCCCGAGAGCTTGCCGGGGCGAAACTTGGTAAAGTCGCCCAAGCCCACAAAGTCGATCGCCTCGTCCACCAGCGCGCGGCGGCGCTTGCGGTCGTTAACGTAGAGGCTACAGAAATAGTCGATGTTCTCGCGCACGGTAAGCTCGTCAAACACCGCAACTTGCTGCGGGACCACGCCGATGCGGCGCTTGAGGTCGTAGCGGGCGGGCGTCATGGGCTCGCCGAACAGCTCGATGGTGCCCTTGTCGTAGGCGAGCAGCTGCAGGATGCAGTTGATGGACGTGGTCTTGCCCGAGCCGTTGGGGCCCAGCAGGCCAAAGATCTCGCCGGGGGCGATGCTGAGGTTAAAGTGGTCAAGCGCGATAAGGTCGTCGTAGCGCTTGACGAGGTTTTCGACGCGGACGATATCTGTCATGAGGCGGCCCTTCTGTTGATTGCGGCCCGGTACGATTGCATCATCGCAGGAGCCGCCGGCGCGCGCCAGTGAGCTTTGTCACGAGTGCGGAACTTGGCCGTGCGGCCTGCCGACGTCCCCGCTTTGCCGCGTGGGAGGAATGTCACGGTTGCTCCGGGTGGCGCCTCCCCCATGCGCGGCATCGCGTACAATACCCGTATGAACAGGCTTTTCGACAAATCGATCGTGCTGGCGTGCTGTATTGCGGCCGCCATGGGTCTTGCCGTGGACGCTCGTCTGGTTGTGGCGTTTTGCCTTGGCATTATTGCCACCTCGCTGGCCGAGGTCACACAGGGGAAACGCACCCGGCGCGCGAGCGAGGCCGCGAGCTGCGCTTACATCATCGCGGCTGTCTTCGTGCCGCCGTTTGTGCCGTTTGCGCCTCTCGCCCTCTATGACATCGCGCGACGCGTGCGCCGCGAGCACGCCTGGGTCGCGCTGGGCATTGGCTCCGTCTTTGCCTTTGCGCTCGTCGCGGACCTTCGCGCCGATGCGCTTACCGCACGAACGCTCCTGCTGACCGCCATCCTTTCGGTTGCCGCCACCCTGCTATCGCTACGCACCGCCCAGTTGGAGCGCGAGCAGCGGCGCATGCGCCGCACCCGCGACGAGCTGCAGGAACGAGCCCTCGCGCTCGAGGCGCGCAACCGCGATCTTGCCGATCGCCAGGACTACGAAGTCGAACTCGCGACGCTCGCCGAACGCGCCCGCATCGCGCGCGAGATCCACGATAACGTCGGGCACCAGCTCACGCGCGCCTCACTGCAGGCCGAAGCCCTACGCGTGGTCCACGCCGACGAGCCTGGCGTCGCCGCCGATTTCGCCGACGTTAAACGCACGGTTGACGAGGCGCTCCAGTTTGTGCGCGCCAGCGTCCACGCGCTCAGCGACAACGCCGTCGACCTTTCCGTGCAGCTCGAACGCATTGTTGAAGGCGCGTGCTCGGACGGCGGCCCGCAGATTGAGCTTGAAGTTATGGCCGAACATGCGCCCGCAAGCGTCGCGAACTGCTTTGCGGCGGTCCTGCGCGAGGCGCTCTCCAACACCATGCGCCACGCTTGCGCCCATGCTGTCACCGTACGGTGCATGGAGCATCCGTCGTTTTACCAGCTCATTGTTACCGACGATGGTATTGGCGAGGTTCGGGCGAGTACCCGCAACGTCACAGAAGGCATGGGGCTCGGCTCCATGCGCGAGCGCGTCGAGGCGTTTGGCGGCACCTTCACCGCCGGCCCGCGCGCCGGCGCCCCCGGCTGGCGTGTGTTTGCCACCGTTCCCAAACAGCAAGGAGATGAGAGCCGATGAGGCTCATTGTTGTCGATGACGACCGCTTGGTGGTCGATTCGCTCAAGATTATCCTGGGTGCCCAGCCGCAGATCGAGGTAGTGGGCACCGGCGCCAACGGCGACGACGCGGTCGCGCTCTACGCCGAGCACGCGCCCGACATCGCGCTGCTCGACATTCAGATGCCGGGACGCGACGGCCTATCGGCGGCACGCGAGATCCTCGAGCACGACCCTGCGGCGCGGGTGGTGTTTCTGACGACATTCTCGGATGACGAGTACATTGTGTCGGCGCTCAAACTGGGTGCCCGTGGCTATCTGATCAAAACCGATATCGCCGCCATCCCTCCGGCGTTGGAGCAGGTCATGGACGGCAAACGCGTGCTCGAGGGCAAGGCGATTGAGGACATCGATTTTGATGGAGCGGGCGTCGAGGCGGGCACGCCCCACCGGCCCGCGGCCTTCGCCAGCCTAACCGACCGCGAGTTCGACGTCGCCGAGCTCATCGCCCGCGGCCTCGACAACAAGGAGATTGCCGCCACCGCCTATATGGGCGAAGGCACCGTACGCAACCACATCAGCTCGATCCTTGCCAAAATGGGCCTACGCAACCGCACACAGATCGCCATCGCCTACCTGCGAGGCTAGCCGCTGGCTGCCGCCAATTTGATGCCATTTCAAAACTATGCCGGTTTACTACGATGAACCGCATATCTCCGACCACGGCAAATTGCGCACTTACAAAACCGCAGGTAGAACACTTGCGATATTTGCAAAAATGCGGGTGTGGTCAGGAATCTCGGATTCATCGTAGTAAACCGGCATAGTTTTGTTCGGGCGGCCCTGCACGAGTGTCTCCGCCAGCCTCGCGGGACCAAAATGAGCCGTTTTCCTCCGTCCCCAATGGATCAGCCGAAACCGCCCGCCACGAAATCGGCCCATCTACTACGTTTGACTCGATACCCCTGACCATACCTTCGTTTTGAACAAAACCGCAGGCGTTCTACCTGCGGTTTTGTTTTTGCGCTTTTCGGCATGATTGGGGGTAAGGGGCTAAACGTAGTAGATGGGCCGGTTTCGTGGCGCGCCCTCCTCCCCAACGCACAAAAGCGCCACCACGGAGGAGGGAGATGCCTCCGTGGCGGCTGGGGGTAGGAGTAGGTCGGGATTTAGCCCTGCCGGCCGCCCGGGGCCTTTTGGCCCCGGGCGCTGTCGACGTGCCTAGCGCTTACGGATACCCCAGACCAGGGCTCCGACGCCGGCCATGGCGATAACAAATGTCATAAGCAGAGCGGCGGCCTGCTGGTCACCCGTGGTGGGCAGGAAACCCTTGACCGTCTTGACGATATTCGTCACGGTCTTGGGCGTGCCGGGATCGGGTGTCGGCACGGGCGTCTCGGGCTTCTTGTACGTGTTGTTGAACACGATGCCCTCAACGCTCTTGTCGCCCTTGGCAAAGGCGACGCTTGCCTTGAGGCTGCCCTCGCCGTCATCGACCACGTTGACGGTCGCGGTAAAGACGGACTTGTCGTAGGTCATACCGGCCTCGTCGCCCTTGACCTCGCTGATGGTGTAGACGTGCGTACCGGGCTCGTCGTACTCAAACTTGTCGAAGCTGATCTTACCGTCGGCATCGTTGGTGACGGTGGACTCGATGCCCTCGCCAACGAGCTTAAAGCTGAACTCGCCCTTCTTGAGCTCGCGTCCCTCGAGCACCTTGATGGCGCCGATGGAGACTTGGGTGGGCGTGGCGTGATACTTGTTGGTAAAGCCAGCCGACTCGGTGGTTCCCTCGAGCTTGTGCGTCGCGGTCAGCGTGCCGTCGCCGTTGTCGGAAACGGTGGTCACGACGGTGTAGGTCGTGCCGTCATAGGTGACGCCCTTGTACAGGCCGAGCGCGTTGGGGCAAGCCTCGCGCAGCGCGTACGTGTGCGTGCCGGGTGCCTCGTAGCGGATCGGGCTCAGTGTCACAGTGCCGTTGGCGTCGTTGACGCCGCTTGCGACAACCACGTCGTCCTCGAGCAGATCAAACGTGAACTCGCCAGCTGCAAGGTCGCGTCCGGTCAGACGCTTGACCGTCTTGACCTGATCGGTCACGGAAGAATCGGTGGGCGTCACGCTGTAGGTGTTGGTGAACGTGAAGGCCGCGCCGTCGTCACCCTCGCGCACGACACGCAGATGTCCGGCACCGTCGTCAGTCACAGTGTAGGAAACCTTGCGCGTGGCGTTGGCGTCGTTAGTCACACCAGAGGCGCTACCGGACTCGGTCACCGTATAGGTAAAGGTGTGCGAGCGCGGGGCGGTGGGAGCTGTGGGCTTGGACTCGTCCTTGGTCTCGTCACCGCTGGCGTCGGCGTCAACCTCGGCCTCATCGGCGTTGGCTTCGGCGTCGCTCGATGCGTCGTCAGAAGCATCGGTCGTCACGCCCAGGGCGCGGTTGAGGTCCTCGAGCGTAAAGTGGATCTTGCCAAAGTCCACGTTGCCGGCCGCGTCGTTGGTTGCGGTCGTGTGCTCGGGCATCGGGGCACCAGCCTCGTCGGCAGTCACGGTGAAGGTAAACTTGCCCGTGATATCGCCCGGGGTCAGGCCCTCGTCAGCCTGGAGCTTCTTGGTGCCGGCGAGTGCGGCGTCCGCGGCCTCGGCGCCATAGACGTTCTCGAACACGGGCTCGGTGCCACCGTAGTCAGGCTTCGCCGTCAGGGTGCCGTCGCCGTTGTCGACGACGATGACCTTAAAGCTAAAGCTCGGCTTCGCGGCGGTTATGCCCTTCGCTGCGAGCGGGGACGTGTACTCAAACGCCGTGTAGTTGATGGTCCACGCAAGCTTGGCATCCGTGTCGGTGCGGATGGCGCGTTTGGCGTTTACCAGGTCGGCAAGCATCTCGGTCGTGTAATGCAGCATGCCAAAGCTCACCTGGCCGTTAACGTTCCACGCCGTAGTGCCGTTGATGGCTTCCGTCTCACCTGCATAGGCAATACCGAAGCAGAACTCGCCGTCGACCATCGGACGACCGGTCAGGGTCTTGGTTGCGACAACCTGAGCAGCGGTGCCCGGACTATCGGTCGATGCGTGGTAGCTGTTGGCGAACGGGACCACGGCGCTCTCGACCTTATTCTCGCCGCTCTTGTGGACCGTCACAGGCATGCCATTGGGTCCGCCAGAAACGGTCGTCGTAGCGGTGAGTGTGCCGGCGCCATCGTCGGCGATAGCAATCGTCACCGTACGCTCGGCGCTGTCGTAGGTGTAGCCGGGCTGGCCGTCGTTCTTCTCGGCCACGGTGTACGTAAAGGTCTTGCCGGCATCAGCCTGCGTAAACTTGACCTCATGACCCGCCAGGATGTCAATCAGGCCGACGGTTCCCTCTGTCGCTGCAGGGGACTTGTACACGTTGGTGCCCTCGTGCAGGCCAAGCGCGTTAGCCGAGGCCTCGTCGGCGGGCGTCACGGTAAAGGTAAACTGGCCCTCGGTCATGGGACGTCCGGAGAGGGTCTTGCTGAGCTTAAGGCCGCCGGCCGCGACGTAATCGAGCTCAGTGCGGTACGTGTTGGTGAAGCGGCCGCTTTCCTTCTTGGTGACGTTGGCGATCAGGACGCCCTTGCCGTTATCAGTCACGGTTACTTCGGCGGTTGCGACATGCGCGTCATACGTCATACCGGCCGCACTGCCCGCGTTCTCGCGGATCTCGTACTTGTAGGTTCCGGCAGCCGTGTAGTGGATCCTTCCGAACTTGATGGCGGCGATGCATTCGTTGTCCGCATCCTGCTTGGTCACGGTTACGGTTGCCGGGTCGGGCAGTGGGGTGCCCTCGGGGGCCGTGATGGTAAAGCTGAACTTGTCCGCATCCGTCCAGTCGCGGCCGTCAATGGCCTTGCTCAGGTCAAAGTCGAGCTCTGCATCGAGCGGGGCCACGCTGTAGGTGTTCTCGAAAGTCGCAGCCTTGACGTCGTCCTTCAGGACATGCTCGGCCTTGAGGGTGCCGTCGCCGTTGTCCGTGATGGTGGTCTCGATAGTGTACTTGGCGTCGCTGTAAGTGACGCCCTTGCTGATGGTTCCGCCGTTGACCTCGCGCAGTGTGTAGGTGTGCTTGCCGGGCTTGTCGTACTTCACGGGGCTCATCGTAATCGTACCGTCGGCGGCGTTCTTGCCGGTGGCGACGACCTTGGCGTCCTTGCCCTCGCCCTCGACGAGCTCGAAGGAGAACTCGCCCTCAGTCATGTCGCGGCCGGTCAGGACCTTGGTCGCGGCGATCTTGTCCGTAACGCTAAACTCGTCAGGATTCGGCTTGTAGCTGTTGTTGAACTTCGCCTCGTCGTCGCCCTTCAGGACATGCTTCGCCTCGAGCGTGCCGTCGCCCTTGTCGGTGATGGTCGTCTCAATGGTGTAGGTCTTGCCGTCGTAGGTGATGCCGTTGTTGGCGTCGCCCGGGACCTCGCGCAGCGTGTAGATATGCTTGCCGGCAGCGGTGTACTCGATGGGGCTCATCTTGATCTTGCCGCGGGCATCGTTCTTGCCGGTGGCAACAACATCGTTGCCCTCGACGAGCTCGAAGGAGAACTCGCCTTCCTTGAGATCGCGCCCGGTCAGGACCTTGGTCGCCGTGATCTGATCAGTAACACTGAAGCTCTTGGGGGTTACGGTGTAGGCGTTCTCGAAGGTCGCCTTGTCAACATTCTGCAGTTCGTGCTCGACGCTGAGGGTGCCGTCGCCGTCGCCGTTGTCCTTGACGATGGTCACAATAGTGTACTCAGCGGCGCTGTAAGTAATGCCGTTTTCGGTGGTGCCGGCCTTGGTCTCGCGCAGCGTGTAGGTGTGCTCGCCAGCCTCAGTGTAGGTGACGGGATCCATCACGATCTTGCCGTCGGCATTGTTGGTGCCGGTGGAGACTACGTTATTGCCCTCAACGAGCTCGAAACGGAACTCGCCAGCCTTGAGGTCGCGCCCGTCCAGGACCTTGTCCGCGGTGATCTGCTCGGTGACGCTGGAGCTCTTGGGGGTCACGTTGTAGGAGTTCTTGAACTCGGCAACCTTGACGTCTTTCAGAACATGCGTGGCGCTGAGCGTACCGTCGCCGTTGTCCGTGATGGTGGTCTCGATGGTGAACTTGGCATCGCTGTAGGTGATACCGCCGGCGTTGCCCGGGACCTCGCGCAGCCTGTAGGTGTGCGTTCCGGCCTTGGTGTACTCGATGGCGCTCATCGTGATCTTGCCGTCGGCGGCATTGGTGCCGATGGCAACGACCTTGGCGTCCTTGCCCTCGCCCTCGACGAGCTCGAAGGAGAACTCACCCTCCTTGAGGTCGCGGCCGTCCAGGACCTTGGTCGCGGTGATCTGGTCGGTGACGCTCGTCTCAACAGGCGTCACGTTATAGGTGTTGGTGAACGTAAAGGCTGCGTTGCCATCCGGCTTGTGGGATACGCTCAGTTTGCCCTCGCCGTCATCGGTCACGGTGAAGGAAACCGTACGCGGAGGCTTGGCGTCGTTGGTCACGCCAGCGATCTTGCCGGACTCGGTCACGGTGTAGGTAAAGGTATGCTCGCGCTTCTCGGGCTTCTCGCCCAGAGCCTTGTTAAGGTCGTCGAGCGTAAAGGTAATCTTGCCAAAGTCGACCTTGCCCTTGGCATCATTGGTCACGCTCGCGTTCGCGGGCATGGGTGCGCCCTCTTCACCGGTCACGGTAAAGGTGAACTTGCCGGCAATGTCAGCCGGGGTCAGGCCATCAGGAACCTGCAGATTCTTCTTGCCCACAAGCGATGCCTCGACAGGCGTGGCAGTGTAGGTGTTCACAAACTCGTTGCCGGCATCGCCGTAGACAGCCGTCGCCGTCAGGGTACCATCGCCGTTGTCGGCAACGGTCACACATGCGTCAATTGCCGCCGTGGTAGCGCTCACGCCCGCAGGCAGCTCGCCGGTCTGCTCGGCAGCAATGTAATGAATAGTCCACGTGGGCTTATCTGCGCTGGCGTCAAACGACGCCTTGCCTTCCTCGACAAGCTTGACAAGCGACTTGGTCGTGTACGTCAGCGGACCGAACTCAACCTTGCCACTCTTGTTGGTTGCGTTCAGCAGGACCTCGTCGTGCCCCGCGTAGCTCAACGTAAACTTGAATTCACCGTCGGCCATCAGGCGCCCCGTGAGCGTCTTGGTAGCCTCAAGAGTCAGCGGGGTTTCCGTCTTGGCGCTATAGGTGTTCGTGAACTTAGTCTCACCCGAGGTCTTTTCAACGTCGGCCTTAAGCTCGCCCTTGGCGTTAACCGTCACAGTCACCTTGAACGTGGCAACGTTCTTGCTGTAGGTAATGCCACCGGCGTCGCCCTTGACCTCGCGGACCTCATAGGTGTACTCGCCCGGCTCGGCATAAGTAATCTTGCCAAAGTTAATGGCTGCCTTGCCCTTGTCGAGATCGGCATTGGTCACAGTTACGGTCGCGGGGTCGGGCATCGGGACATTGTTGTCGGACGTCGCGGAGAGCTCAAACTCAAACGCATCCGTATCCGCCCACTTGCGGCCCTCGAGCACCTTGGTCAGGCCAAAGTCAGTCTTGGTATCCACCGTTGTCGGCTTGGTTGCAAGGCTAAAGATAATCTTGCCGTTGTTGCCCAGGTGCGAATGCACGTGCGTGGAAGTCGCAACGGAGGAAAGGTCATTCCACCTGGGGGTAAGCACGTCGCGCGCGGTCTCGGTCTTGTTGCCGTTCGCCTCCACATCGTCCTTGGTGGTATGCAGCTGGTCGATATAGGCCAAGCGCGCGGTTCCCTTATTAAAGGACCAATAGCCGTCATCTTTGACCAGAGCGCCGTCGTAGTTGGCGATCTCGTGCCCCTCAAACTCCACAACGGCATAGTCGTCCTTCGGCTTGCCGTTTGCGCCCATCGCCACAAACTCGTCCTTGTAGTAATAGACGTCGTTGCCCTGCGGCTTTACCGTCGCGCGCTGGGTGCATTCCTTGTCTGTGTAGATAGGCGTGATTTTTTGGAAGTAATAGTAGCTGTTGGTATCGGCGGGCTCAAACTCGGCGACAACATCGCCCAGCTCGCCGCCCGACCACTTGTTGGCCAGGAAGTAGACCGTCTGGTTGTCGGCACCCTTATGTTTCTCGATATACTTCTTGAGTCCGTCATCGGGCGTAAACAGGTTGTTACGCGCGGCGTCCTTGACGCTCGAGGTGTATTTAATCTGAATAGGCTTGATGTCATTGAGCGACGTGCGCTCAAAGATCCCGTTTTCCATGTCCACGTGATAGCGGATCAGCGGAATCAGCGATGCGGGAATCTTGACCGTCACGATATCGCCCTGCTGCGCATTGGCAGAGCGCTCGACGGTGATGACCAGGTCCTTGGCCACGCCCGAAAACTCGTACGTGTCCGTATTGCCCTTGGTTGTCTTGGTCACTTCATCAAAGGGGACGCCATTAATCTGAGCGCTGACAAACGTATCGACCTGCATAAAGTCGCCCAGCTCATCACTAAAGGTGATGTAGCCGGACTTGCTCTCGTCGTAACCATCCTCGATCTGAGTGGGAGAACCCTTGCCCGAGGTGATAGAGCTCGAGATATCATCAAACACCTTCTTGAGCTCATCGGCATTCGACGCAGCCTTGTAGAAATCGGAATTCTCGGTGCGCTTACCAAGCTTATTGGTTGTGTAGGACGTGGCGTTTGGATAGTTGCTCGACACGGCGTGCATGAACTTGTTTTCGTCGCTCGTCCAGTAGTTCGTAGGATCGTCAGTGGGCCTCGCACCATCAAAGATACCGATGGTGTAGACCGTAGCGCCTTTCTCCTTCATTTTCTTGGCGGCGGCTATGGCATTGTTGGCAACCGTAGAGTTGAATTCACTGAAGTCCGCGGGCGTGCCATCCGTAAAGAACACAACTACCTTCTGGGCATCCTCGCGGCCCGACATGTCGCGAGCAAGCTCAAGGCCGTAATCAGCCCGCGTGGCGCCGGCGGGCTCGATGTGGCCGACCGTATTCTTAAGTTCCGTCGCATCGCTACCGACACACGGCGTCAGGCCCTTCATGGTCTGCGAGTAGTTGTGCGTGTATCCCTGACGATCGCGATACGTATCGTTGCCGATCTCGTTTTTCTTTGCACCCGAAAACTTAACGATGGCAACCTGATGCCGCTTATTCGTATCTTTAATGCTCTTGTTTTGCTCGGCGATGGTGTCGATAAAGGAACTGGCAGCTGCCTTGAGTGCGTCGATGCGTTTGGTCGAATCGCTGCCACCCATGTCATCATCCATCGACCCGGAGGCGTCCAGCACCATCACGATATCGAGCGGCTTAGTAACCAGCGACGTTGTATCAGAAGTCGAAGAGATCGTGGAAAGCGTCGTCACAAAGTCGGACTTTTCGTCCTGCGCGGGCGCGACCGTCTTGTCCGTCCAAATCCGGCCCACATAACGTGTCGTCTGGTCCTGCTCGCCGCCCGACGCCCAGTATTGCCAACGGCTAGTGGTGTCAGGATCGACTATCTTTGTCGCCGTCGGTCCGTCCATTCCGGTGCTGGACCTGGCGTTGGCCTCGGGCAGCATGGCAAATGCTGCAGCCGGCAACACCAGCACTACGGCCAGTATCACCGCCAAGAGACCCCTCGTGTACTTACTCATCGCGTCTCCCTTCTCGCGGTCTCAGACCTTGCATCAGCCTAAAGATACGGAATGAGACACAATTAGGGCAGGTGACACATGTTCCAGATTCGGTTTTGAGCGTGAGACAAATGTCTCACCAAAGTTGAGACACGGCGTTTTCGCAGGAAAACAGGTGCGACTCGGAGCCATCAGGCAAAAATGATCCGTTTTCCTCCGTCTACGGGAGATCAAGTGCTGTTACGAATATGGTGTCATTTCAAAACTATGCCGGTTTACTACGATAAAAACGAGATTCCCGACCACGCGTGATTTTTTCGCAAAACTACAAGTCGTCTACCTGCGGTTTTGATTTTGCCAAATGCGGTGTGGTTGGAGGTGGGCGATTTATCGTAGTAATCCGGCATAGTTTTGTTCGCGACGGCACAACCGCGCGTTTAAGCGCGGGGCCGGTGGGGCATTTTTGCCCCACCGGCCCCTATTCCAGCGCTATTCCGGCTTGGTTTCTACTGTGGGAGTCTTGTCCGCTGCGACTGGGGTGCGGGCGGTGTCCATAGTCAGGCAGTGCTTGGGGCAGCTCTCGATGCACTCACCGCACACCACGCAGGCATACGGGTCGATCGACCACGTTCCACCCTTGCGATCGACCGCGAGCGCGCCCGCCGGACAGCGACGCGCGCACATACCGCAGCAAATGCACACGTCCATGTCGTTGACGATATGCCCGCGCAGGCGCTCGGGAGCCGTCAGCTTCTCCTGCGGATAGCACACCGTGACCGGCTGCTTGGCCATAGAGCCCAAGGCTGTCTTGGCAAATGTCAGCAAACTCATGCCGCGCCTACCTTTCCGTGCAGCTAATACAGGGGTCGATGGTCAGGATAATCATGGGCACGTTGGCAAGGAGCACGCCCTGCAGCGCATGTGTCAGACCCGCCAGGTTCTGCGACGTCGGCGTGCGCACGCGGAAGCGATCCAGGTTCTTGGTGCCGTTGCCGCGCACATAGTAATACGCCTCGCCACGCGGCTGCTCAATCACAACCTCGCCACGCGCGCCGTCGGCCGGCGTGAGCTTGGTGCGCCCGCCGATGCCGTCGTGCGGGATCTTGCCCACAAGCTCCTCGATGATGTCCATGGCCTGCGTGACCTCGGCACAGCGCACCTGGCAGCGGGCATAGCAATCGCCATCGGTAGCAACGATGGGCTCAAACGCAGCCAGATCCGCATAGGCGCCGTCGCCGAACATGCGCACGTCGTAATCCACGCCCGAGGCGCGACCGAACGGGCCGACCATCGACAGATTCAGCGCATCCTTCTCGCTAATCACGCCCACGCCATGCAGGCGCTCGCCGCAGCTGGCATCGTCCAAAAACGTATGCACCAGAGCCTCGTAGTCGGGGCGCATGGCGTCAAGCGTCTCGACAATGCCCGCCAGCTCGGAGTCCTCGATATCGTGCTTAAGGCCGCCGATCTCATTAATCGACAGAATCACGCGGCCGCCGCAAGTGCTCTCAAAGATCTTGAGAATCTGCTCGCGCAGAGTCCACGAACGATAGAACAGTGCCTCGAAGCCAAAGGCATCGGCGAGCAGGCCCAGCCACAGCAGATGCGAGTGGATGCGCGAAAGCTCGTGCAGAATGGTGCGGATATACTGCACGCGGCCGGGCACCTCGATGTCGAGCATGCGCTCGCAGGCGCTGGCATAGCCATAGCTGTGACCCACGGCGCAAATGCCACAGATGCGCTCAGCGATGTAGCCAAACTGGTGCATATCGCGCTTTTCGGTGAGCTTCTCGAGTCCGCGGTGAACAAAGCCGATCTGCGGAATTGCCTCGATGACGCGGTCGTCCTCGATCACCAGGTCCAGATGAAGCGGCTCGGGCAGCACCGGGTGCTGCGGGCCAAACGGAATAACGGAGCGATGTGCCATGGACCTTACGCCTCCTTTTTCTGCTTGTCGCGGGCGGCCTTAGCGGCAAGCGCCGCGCGGACCTTGGCCGCTTTCTCGGGATCCATGGCGGCGAGCTTTGCCTCCATCTCGGCAGCCTTGAGCGCGGCCTTCGCAGCGGCCTCATCGTGCTGAGCATCGGAGCCGGCAGCCGCAGCGGGCTGAGCAGCGGCGCCCGCGGCGTCGCCGGCGCTCGCAGCACCCTCCCCTGCAGCAGCCGCAGCCGCGGCGGCCTTTTCGGCCGCGGCTTTGCGCGCCTTGGCCTCGGCGGCGGCACGGACCTTCATGGCCTTCTCGCGTGCGGCCTTCACCTCGGGCGTGATAACGCTCATGGGTTCGGCAGTCGAGACCTGGTAGAAAAAGCCCTTAAAGTCGATCTGCATGTCGGTGATGGCAAGCCCAAACAGGTCGTGCGCTTCGTTCTCAAACGGAAATACCGCCGGATAGTACGAGCTGATGGACGGAATCTCCTGATACTGATCAATTCCCTCAACCACCAGGTTCTCGATCGCATAGCTGCCGTCCTGCGCAATATTCTCCTGAGCAGCGCGGACGTTGATAAACGTATAGACCAGGCGATACGATCCGTCGTCCACACAGCGCTCGGCATGCATCTGCACAAAGCGCGCGCCGACGCCCTTGAGCGCCTGGACATGCGACAGAAGCTCGTCGATCCCAACGGTGGCATAGATAGCCTTTTGCATTACTCGGCCTCCTTTGCAGCGACGGGCGCTGCGGGTTTCTCGGCAGGCGCGTCACCGGCACCGTCAGCCCCGGCCCCAGCTGCAGCCACGAACCCGTCCTCGCCCAACTCGACGCCGCCATCCCAGGTAGCAGCGCCGCCCACGGTAAGCGGGTCACCGCCGGCGCGCATCACGGCCTCCTTCTGATCAAGGATGCCGCACGCCTCCACGATGGCATCGATCACGGTCTCGGGACGAATGGCGCACCCGGGCGCATACACGTCCACGGGAATCGCGCGGTCCACGCCGCCGATCACGTTGTAGGCATCGCGGAACACGCCACCCGAACACGCGCAGATACCGCAGGCCACCACGCACTTGGGCTCGAGCATCTGGTTGTAGATCTGGCGCACGACGGGCAGGTTCTGGGCATTGACCGACCCCGTCACCAAAAAGATGTCCGCATGCTTGGGGTTGCCGGTGTTGACCACGCCAAAGCGCTCCGCATCGAACAGCGGCGTGAGCGAGGCCAGCACCTCGATATCGCATCCGTTGCAACTCGAACCGTCGTAATGAATAACCCACGGCGAGCGCGACATTTTATGATCCATGGATGCCGCCTCCTAAATAAACACGTCGACGAGGATGGGCATAAGGTTGAGCAGGCCAAACACCAGCGCCACGCCCCATCCGAGCCTAAAGCAGCTGCGCCAGGTGCTACGGGCGAAGGTGTTGTCGATCAGCACCTCGACAAAGTACGTCGCAGCCATCACGACCAGGGCGACCACCCAGCTCACCGGGTTGTCCCAAACAAAGAACATGCCCACCCACATCAAAAACAGCACGGTCTCGCACCAGTGCATAAGGGTCATCTTGGCCAGCGTGCCGCCGCTCATCTCGGTAGCGACGCCCTGGACGATCTCCTGATGCGCGTGATGCGAGTACGAAAGGTCAAACGGCGACTTGCGCAGCTTGATGGTAAGCACCGCGAGCAGCGCGAGGAAAATGGGCGCGCTGTACACGATGATGGGGGCCGACTGCCCCGTCACGGCGATGGAATCGAAGCTGTCGGTGGCAAGGTACAGGCCCACGCTCATCAGCAGAACGGCGGGCTCGTAACTCATAACCTGCAGCAACTCACGGTCGGCGCCGACCTGGGCAAACGGGCTTTGCGTCGAGGCGGACGCCAACACCACAAAGATCGCGGCGAGGGTAACCATAAACGCGCACAGAAGCGTGTTGGAGCCCGACACAAAGATGCCGCCGCCCACCACGGTAAAGATGAGCGCGCACGCCATATAGGTATCGTCCATGGTGTTTACGCTGGCAGGGGCTTTGCGCAGCAGCTTGGCAACATCGTAGAAGGGCTGCAGCAGACGCGGACCCACACGGCCCTGCATGCGGGCCGAAAGCTTACGGTCAACGCCGTCGATCAGACCACCCACAAGCGGCGCCAGCAAGGCAAACGCCACGGTGCCAATAAAAATGCCCACGACGCCCGAGCCTTCAAAATACTTGCCGCGCAGCACCGAGGGCGCGCTCATGGCAAGCCGCTCGGGCCCAATCCACGCGCAACACAGCAGCGCAAACAAGATAATGCTGCAGCACACAACGCTACCCGCGGGGCCAATACGCTTCTCGCCAAGGGCGTCCTCCGAGTACCAATTGCGCTTTTCGGCCTTCACCTCGTGTCCCATCGAGCCGCGGAAATGGCGGTAATTGTCGGTTCCCACGCCCGAAAGGTACACGTTGACGTGCGGCTTATTGCTCACGCGGAACGACGTCAGCAGCACCACGGCAATAAACGCCACGATAACCACCATCAGATACATGGCGTCCTTGCCGATAACGTACGGCACGCGGCCAAACACCATGGCCAAGTAAGGCGACACCAGACCGCTCGAGATAACCGGAAACGCCACGCAGCACAGAATCAGCAGCGCGGCGATGGTGTTGAGGGCCATCCATTCGGTCTTATGGACATTGACCTCAACGTTTTGAGCCGTGGGGTCGACGCCCGAAAGCTTGGCAAGCCACTTGCCCCAGAAGAAGAACGTCGCGGCCGAGCCAAAGGCAAGCACCATGATCATGAGCACGTTGCCGGTCTGCGCAAACGCCACCAGGGCGCCCCACTTGGACACGAGCATGCCAAACGGCGCCACAAACATGCCCATGATGCCCAGCATCATCAGGCGCGTCAGGTGCGGCATGCGGCTGAACATGCCGTCCATGTCCTCGATATTGCGGCTGCCGATATGATGCTCGGCCGTGCCCACGCACAGGAACAGCAGCGACTTGGCCACCGTGTGGAACAGGATCAGGAAGATGGCCGCCCATACGGCCTCGGGCGCGCCGACACCCAAGCAGGCACTGATGAGGCCCAGGTTGGAAATAGTGGAGTACGCGAGCACGCGTTTGGCGTTGCTCTGCGAGATGGCCATGAGGGCAGCGAGCAAAAACGTGATGGCACCCACACTCGTGACCATAAAGCCGGTCACGGGGTAGATGGCATAGAGCGGGCTCAGCTTGACCATCAGGAACACGCCGGCTTTGACCATGGTTGACGAGTGCAGCAGGGCGCTCGTGGGCGTGGGGGCAACCATAGCACCGAGCAGCCAAGTGTGGAACGGCATCTGTGCGGCCTTGGTGAGCGCGGCGAGCGACAGCAGAACGACCGGCATCACCAGCAGCGCGGATTGCGCGGTTCCGGCACCGGAAAGCTCGATCATTCCCGAGATGGTCAGCGGCATGCCGTTCACGTGCAAGAACATAAGGCCCGCCAAAAACGCGATACCGCCCAGCATGTTAAGGATGATCTGGGTGAAAGCATTCTTGATGGCCTCGGGCGTGCGCGTGTAGCCAATCATAAGGAACGAGCACACGGTGGTGATTTCCCAGCCGCAGAACAGCCACTCAAGGTTGTCGCTCGTCACGATGACGAACATGGCCGAGAGGAACAGGAACATGAGCGCCAGGAACTGCGGGCGTCGATCGGGCGCGGTCTGCCCGCGCAGCGCGGCCTCGTGCTCGTCATGGGCCTGGAAGTCCTTCATGTAGCCCAGGGCATACACGCAGATGAGGCTGCCGACGATACCGACGGCGAGGACCATGATCACACTCATGTAGTCCAGGTAGAGCGGCGTCGCCGTGACGGCTTCGGCCGCGGGCAGCGTCATGGCTGCAAAGGCGAGCGAGCCCACCAGCTGGACTATGCCGAGCACCGTGGTGAGCGCGTTCCTGTATTTGTACGCGTTGTACAGGATGACGGCGCACAGGATGACGTCGATGACGGAGCTGATGATCGAGAGCACATGCGAGGTGCCGGGGGCAACCTTAAAGCTCTGCGGACCCATACCAAAAAACATGACGGCGACTACAACTGTCACCGCCATAATAATGCCGGAACCTATAAGCCCCACCGCATCGCGGGCGCGGTCGCCGCGCGCGAACAGCATGCCCAGCGCCGGTACCAGCGGAAACAGGGTAAGGAAATACAGTAGCGTCATACCATCACTCCCCCATGCAAAAACGCTGCAATTGTTTAACGTTATAGCTCAATTACGGGGTTGCGGTGGCAGGTTTTCGGTCAACTGGGGAGTTTTAGGCGTACGGGGCAAGGAGCCTGTCCGCATTGGAGTAGAGGGGCGGCAAGAAAAATGCGCCCCTGTGGGCGCACCATCCCGTTCGCTATTCCGCCTTTTTAACGCGCGGCTTGCGACCGCGCGGCTTATCGACCAGTGCGGACTCACCGCTCTCGCGGTACTGACGGCACCAAGCCTTGACCGAAGACTCGCTGGGAATCTTGTGCTTGATCATGGCCTCGCGAACCGTCAAGCCGTTTTCCAGACGGTCCTTGACCACGGCGAGCTTAACTTCGTACGAATAGGTGTGATGATGCGAACCGGCGTTGAGAACGGCGTCGGCACCGCCCACGGCATACGCGCGGGCCCACTGACGAGCCGTGGCCTGGGGAATGCCAAGCTCCGCGGCGAGGGCGCGATGACCGACCCCCTCTTGAAGGGCCTCGACGGCGCGCTGCCTAACCTCGGGCGCATGCGTGCGAGTCCTAGTTGCTTCCGACATACCTGCCACTTCTTAGCCTTAACCGTTAATCTGCTTTCTTACGTGCAAGTTAGATAGTAGCATTTTACCGTTTGCTCAAAGCAGTTAATTAAAATAGACGCGGCGTTATCTGGGCATTTGGCACCAAATTACGACATTTCTTTATCGATTATTTACGCTGGTAGCTGACTCGCAGCTAATCGTCATTCGCTTGTCAACAAAATTGGCATCTCTTTATGTCCTTTGGTATAGAGGATATAGTTATTAACCCCTCCCTCAATATTTTTGAGTGATCTGCAAGGCAGTAGACGTCCTCACTCCTCATGATTACCGCGCATTGCCATCCACCGGAGCAAAACAAAAGGGCGGGACCTGCTGCGCTTGCAGGCCCCGCACCGATTGACACCCGACGGGACACAGCCGGGCGAAACGGATCCGTGCTACCGTCCCGCCTGGCCGCGATGTTCAACTACAGCTCGTTGGCCGCGTGATACGCCGTGCGAATGGCGCTCGCAATGTCGGCGGTGCGCTCGCCCGAGCAGTCGCCCACGCAGGTCACGGGCACCGTCACGCCGTCCAGGTCAAACGCGTTGGCCTTGGAGCCCACGGCCATCACCACGTAATCGCAGGCGATCTTCACCGGCTCCTCGGCGCCGTCCTCGGTGGTGCGCACGGCCTCCACGCCCTCGTCGGTAATGGCGGTCAGGCGGGTCTTCACGTGCTGCTCCACGTTGTGCTCGGCAAAGTCGCTCATAATCAGCGGCAGAATGGTCTCGGACTCGCCCGCGGCAATCTTGTCGAGCATCTCCACAATCGCCACCTCGCAGCCGTGCTGCAGCAGGTACTCGGCAGTCTCGGTGCCCACCAGGCCACCGCCAACGACGGCGACGCGCCCGCTGAGCTCTACCTTGCCGGCCAGCACGTCCCAGCTCGAGACGACCTTGTCCGAGTCGGCGCCCGGAACGGGGATGACCACGTCGTGTGCGCCCACGGCCACAATCGCAGCGTCGGCGGCGTTGAGGTCCTCAGCGGTAGCGGCATGGCTGAGCTCAACCTTCACGCCCAGGCCAGGCAGAATCTTCTCGTAGTACTCGACCGAGCGCATGATCTCGTCCTTGCGCGGAGGCGCAGCCGCCAGCACAATCTGGCCGCCCAAGTGATCGCTCGCCTCGTAGATGGTCACGTCGTAGCCGCGCTTGGCCGCCACGCGTGCGGCCTCCAGGCCGGCGATGCCACCGCCCACCACGGCGATCTTCTTGTCGCCCTCGCCCGGCTTGATGGCGATGGTCGCCTCGTCACCGTTCTCGGCATTAAGCACGCACGAGATGTACTTGCGGTTTTGAATCGCGTCGACGCAACCTTTGTTGCAGTTGAGGCACTCGCGGATGGGTTCGCCCGTGGCGGCCTTCAGCGCAATGTCGGGGTCGCACATGAGCGAGCGGCCATAGGCGATGATGTCGGCGGCGCCGTCTTCCAGAATCTTCTCGCCGGCCTCGACCGAGACAACACGGCCGACGGTTGCCACCGGCACGGAGACCAGGGCCTTGACGCGCTCGGCCACGGGCAGCGTCCAGTTGTAGGGCATGGCGCCCATGGGCGGAATGGTGTCGCCCATGTTGCCGGTGTGGTTGGCCTGTGCGACCTGGATCATATCGATGCCCGCGCCCTCGAGCAGCTTGGCGAACTCGCAGGCCTCGTCGGGCCGCAGGCCGCCCTTGCCGCGCGGCGTGCCGTCGGGGTTCTCCATGATCACGGGGAGCTTGTACTCCACCATCAGCTGCGGCGCAGCCTCCTTAATGGCGGCGACGACCTCCAGCGCATAACGGACGCGGTTCTCGAACGAGCCACCATACTCGTCGGTGCGCTGGTTGAGGATGGCCGAGCACAGCGAACCCACCAGGCGGTCGCCGTGGACCTCGATGGCATCGATTCCGGCCTGCTGCGCGCGGGCGGCCGAGGCGGCGATGGCCTCCTTAATCTGGGTGAGCTGCTCTACGCTCGCCTCGTTCACAAAGTGCTGCATGTCGTGATGCAGCTTGGCGTAGGCCTGGTTGCGGATCTCGTTGGACTCGGCCATCTTGGCGGCAAAGGTCTCCTCGTCGCCGGCGGCCTTGGCCTCCTGCGCGGCCTTGGCAGCGGCCATGGAGCCCATGACCATGCGGCCGACACCGGGCACGTCGTACTCGGGGTGGAACAGCTGCAGCGCGACCTTGGCGCCGTGCTTGTGGACGGCGTCGGCCAGCGCCTTAAACGTGGGGATCTGGGCGTCGGTTGCCAGCTTGGGCGTGGGGCTTGCGGTCATGACGGGAGCTACGTCGCCGATGACGATGTAGCTCACGCCGCCACGGGCCAGGCGCTCGTAAAAAGCCAGGCTGCGCTCGCCAATGGAACCGTCGCGCTCCTCGTAGCCGGTGGTCAACGGCGGGAACATAATGCGGTTCTTGAGCTCAAGGGGGCCAACCGTAATGGGCTGGAGCAGCTTGGATGCAGGTGCGGTCATGGACATTCCTCTCTTGTAGGCGCGGCGGCGATGATGCCGCGTAGTTGTCTAGAGGATATGGCATGGGGGCATAGCGGCACAACGGAAATCGGCGAATATCAGGTGGCAGCAGGTGGATGGGACGGGACGGCCCGTCGGTTTGTCTCAATCTGTAACAGTTACGCGGCAAAACTGGGTCTTACTGTTACAGATCGAGATATTCCCCTCGACCCAACCTCAACAATCTCAATCTGTAACAGTAAGACCCACTTTTGACCCCTACCTGTTACAGATCGAGACAAACCAAACCCGCCTGCCAGAAAATCTCAATCTATAACAACAACTCGGCAAAATGAGCCCCAGATGTTACAGATTTAGACAAACGGGACCCAACCCACCGGTATATCTCGACCTGTAACACCTAGCCGCCCAAATCGGGTCTAGATGTTACAGATTGAGATCTTTGATTGAGAGGTTGGGAATTGGGCTGAGAAAACAGTCCCGTGATAATCAAAACCACCCCTAAAAGGGGTGGTTTGCTCTTAGGGTATAACCCTTGGATTT